>Ga0209181_10007245_pt1 | contig 15270 bp, 9 predicted proteins | sample MAT05_FD_187208 | JGI IMG/M metagenome (GOLD analysis project Ga0209181, IMG submission 187208) | Freshwater microbial communities from Lake Fryxell liftoff mats and glacier meltwater in Antarctica - MAT-05 (SPAdes) (version 2) | ecosystem: Environmental > Aquatic > Freshwater > Ice > Liftoff... | reverse complement strand
TGCAAACTCCCATAGGTTTGTGAAAAACCCTGCCTACCGGCAGGCAGGCTATAAGGGTTTGCAGGGATGGTTTTATGTGCGTTAGGGAAACCTTATAGTGTTTTTGTAAAGGCGGCTTCGAATAATAGGAGCCCTTAACTGGCAAACACTATGGGGTTCGCTTCCGCACATTGGCCGGGCTGCAAACTCCCATAGGTTTGTGGCCGGGCTGCAAACTCCCATAGGTTTGAGCAACTCCCATAGGTTTGTGGCCTGGCTGCAAACTCCCATAGGTTTTTGTGAAAGGGCTTCGAATATTAGGAACCCTTAATTATTTTTGAGGCAGATTTTAATATTTAAAGGCTGGCCATTATAATTTATAAAAAGTTTGTTGTTAGTTATTAGCAGGGCTGCATTGTTAAGTGTTGCTTTTTTTATTTGATAATTATTGGGCAGTTCTAAAATTAATTCCCTTGGCTGTAATGTTTTAAGATTGGCGGGAGATATTTTTATTTTTATTTTTTTATTCTTTTGTATGCCATCAAAACGGATCAATTCATAGTCTCCGTTTGAGAGTGTGTTCTTCGTGTGCCCGTCATCGTCATAGAGTATATAGTTTGTTTTTTTGGAGGCAGGATAATATTTAATGCTGATGTTTTTGCCGGTATATTCTCCGGTGTTTTTTACCGGGTCTTTGCTGATGAACATGGGTACAAAACTTCCTTCTTTTACAAACACGGGTATATTGTTTAAGGTAAGTTTTTCATCCATCCATTTGGGCGCTTTTATTTTTTGATCAGTAAAAAAATCATACCAGTTACCGGCAGGTAAATAAATAGATTGACTGCTGATTCCTTTTTGTAAAACAGGTGCTATTAAAAAAGCATCGCCCCACATATATTCGTTATCGGTTTTGTACAAATTACTATCTGCATTATTATAATAAAACAAAGGCCTTACCAATGGTTTGCCATGGCTGGCCTGTTGGTATGCGAGTGTATAATTGTAAGGCAGCAACTGATACCGCAGTTGAATATAATTGCGCACAATAGATTTATAAGGATCGTCGTAAAATGCGGCTTCTGAGGGGATATCTTTTACACCAGGTTCAAGATTGCCAAAAGCGGTGCCATGCGGCCTGAACACAGGCGTGAAAGCAGCAAACTGCAGCCAGCGTGTGTAGAGTTCTTTATCGCCATCGCCGCCGGCAAATCCACCTGCATCTGCATGAATATAGGGTACGCCACTCATGCTCATTCCAATCATTAACGGAAGTTGTGCCTGCAGTCCTTCCCAGCTTCGGCTCACATCGCCGCTCCATGGAAAAACACCATACCTTGGGCTGCCTGCATACCCGCTCCTGTTTAAATTAAACAAACGTACCGTTGGATATTCCTTTGCATATTTTTCATACAACATTTTATCCCAGTAATGACCATAAATATTGTGCACTTCATTTGCCCTGAACAATCTTTTAAAACCGAGGTCTTTTAAATTATGGTAGATGGCTTCCGGATGTTTTTCGGGTTCTCCAAGGTCGCCCCACCAGCCCGCTACTCCTTTAGTTATTTGTGTTTTGTATTTTGACCAGAACCAGTCCTGCGTTTCATTTTTAAATATATCCAGCAGGCCGCCATTGCCAAAATAAAAATCAGTTAACAAAAAAGGATTTCCTGCACTGTCTGTGGCATGATATTTTTTAGAGGGTTCGTAATTGGGCGTGCTTTTTAAAATAAAAGGTTCTGTAATAAGAATGGTATTAATGCCCTTGCTTTTTAACTGGCTGATCATGCCATTAGGATCCGGCCATGCTTTTTTATTGGTCCAATCGAGGTTTCCCATGGTGCCTTTGATGCTGTCGCCAAACCAAAACAGGTCCAGTATGACTGCATCTACCGGAAAATTTTCTTTTTGCATGGCACTAACGGTTTCCATTACCTGCTGCTGGCTCCTGTATCCAAAGCGGCTCATCAGGTTGCCCAGCACCCAGCGGGCAGGAATGGGTTGTGTGCCGGTGAGGCCATGGTATTTTTGCAGTATTTCATCTGCATTTTTTCCGGGGATAATATAAAAATCCAGTTTGCCGGAAGAGGCACCATATTCTAAAATATCCTGTTGGGTTTTACCAATATCAATATATCCTTTGGAGGGGTTGTCAAAGAAAATACCATAACCTTGTGACGACAGGATAAATGGTACCGAGTAGTTAAGGTTATCAGCATTGGTACTGTAGCCATACCATGGATTGTTGTACAGGTTTAGTTTATACCCCCTGCGGTTGATGGGCACAGAGCGTTCGCCGGTGCCGGTAATTTTTTCTTTTTCAGATAATTCAAACCTGAAACCTTTGTGTGCTGCACTGTCAAAGTATCCAAGCAGTTTGATTGTTTTATTTAAAAAAGAATAAACAACTGTTTGATTATTATTGGCCAGCTTTAGTTTCGTATCCGATTTACTTTTATTGATTGCCTGGAGAATAACGGCATTGGATACCTGTTCGTTGCCGGTACTTATAAAAGGTTCAAAGCTGGTTTTAATAATGCCCGAACCGTAGGGTTCAAATTTCCATGTACCGGTGGTTGTTTTTCTTTCCAGTGGCCAGGTGTCGTTTTCCTGTGAAAGGATGGTGCCGGTTTGCAGGGCAAAGATTATACAAAGGAGTATTTTATTTATGTGCATCGAAAAATTTTTTTCAAATTACGAATTATTGTGTATAAATTACACTTTAAAATTGTTTGCATATGAAGAAAGCCTTACTCATGTTGGCGGCCAGTCTGCTGTGCCTGCCCCTGTTTTCCCAATTACTATCGTGGACGCCTAATTTCCCGGTTGAAAGTACTACTCCTTTTGAAATAACAATGGATGGCTCCAAGGGAAACCAGGCACTCAACTTTCACACGCAGGCTGATGTGTATGTGCACACGGGTGTAATTACCAATTTAAGTACTTCTAATTCTGACTGGCGCTATGTGCGCCCTGCCAATTTTAATACACCCGTACCGGCTTTGAATGCGCCTTATATAAATTCAACCTTTCCCTATAAATGGAAATTTACCATCACCGGTGGCATACGTGCATTTTACGGAGTACCTGTGGGAGAAACAATTTTGAAAATTTCTATTTTATTCAGGAATGGCGCTGGTACCAAGGTGCAACGCAACCTTGACGGAAGCGATATGTATATTCCCATTTACGATGGGAGCCTTGCGGTAAAATTTACCATCCCCTTTATTCAACCAACTTTTTATCCCATACCAGAGCCCATTACCAAGGCCCTGGGCGATAATATAGCTGCTACCGCTGTGGCCAGCAGCCCCGCAGGAAGCACTACTATGAAGATGTATTTTAACGGAAATTTGGTGAGTGGACCCGTAGCCGGATCGAGTGTATCTGCTAATCCTGTAATTGTTAATACGGGAATGCAGCAAATGGTTGCTGAAGCTTTTGATGGTGTGAATACCAAAACCGATACGCTGAAATTTTTTGTACCTGCTACAACTGTTATACAGGCCCTGCCGGCGGGTGTAAAAGATGGCATTAATTACCATGCGGATGCCACAACGGCTACACTGGTGATGTATGCCCCAGGCAAAACAAGGATAACTGTTATTGGTGATCTGCCCGGTAGTAACTGGAGTGATCAAACGCAGTACCAAATGAAGAATACACCTGATGGTAATTACTGGTGGACCACTTTAACAGGCCTTACGCCGGGCACTGAATATTCTTTTCAATACCTGGTAGATGGTAATCTGCGCATTGGTGAAGCCTATGCCGAAAAAATACTGGACCCCTGGAATGATCAGTATATATCTGGGGCTACCTACCCGGCGCTGAAGCCTTATCCTGCGGGCCTTACAAGCGGAATCGTGTCGGTATTACAAACCAATGCCCCTGCTTATAACTGGCAAACGACCGGTTATACCCGGCCTGATAAAAGGAACCTGATGGTGTATGAATTGCTATTGAGGGATTACCTGGCAGCACATGACTGGAAGACCTTAAATGATACATTGAATTATATTAAAAAATTAGGGATCAATACAATTCAATTAATGCCTATTAACGAGTTTGAAGGAAACCTGAGCTGGGGATATAATCCTGATTATTATTTGGCTCCTGATAAATACTACGGCCCCAAGAATGACTTAAAAGCATTTATAGACAGTTGCCATAAAAAAGGAATTGCCGTGGTAATGGATATTGCCTTAAATCATTCTTTTGGATTATCTCCTATGGTACAATTATATTGGGATGCTGCCAATAACCGGCCTGCTGCCAATAATCCATGGTTTAATACTGTAGCCAAGCATGCTTACAATGTGGGATACGACATGAACCATGAAAGCCTGGCTACCCGTTATTTTACCAGCAGGGTAGTAACACACTGGCTTACGGAATATAAAATTGATGGTTTCCGTTTTGATCTTTCAAAAGGATTTACGCAAAACCAAACCTGCGATGCTAATGGAGCCAACTGTGACGAAGGTGCTATGGCCAATTATGATGCAAGCCGCATAGCCATCTGGAAAAGATATCATGATACCATTCAGTTAAAGGCACCGGGTGCCTATACCATACTTGAGCATTTTGCCAACAATAATGAAGAAACAGAACTGGCCAATTATGGGATGATGCTTTGGGGAAACCTGAATAACACTTTTAATGAAGCTGCCATGGGTTATGTAGGTACTTCTAATTTTGATTGGGCCATGCACGTAACAAGAGGATGGGCACAGCCACATTTGGTTTCATATATGGAAAGCCATGACGAGGAAAGATTGATGTATAAGACCCAGTTATTTGGCAATGCTTCAGGAGGGTACGATACTAAAAATTTTGAAACAGCATTAGACAGGATGGAGCTGAGTGCTACCTTCCTGTTAACCATGCCCGGCCCTAAAATGATCTGGCAGTTTGGAGAGTTGGGTTATGATTATTCTATCAATTATTGCCCAAGTAATGGTACCATCAATAGCAATTGCCGCACCGATAACAAACCTATCAGGTGGGATTACCTGCAGGTGGCAGGGCGCAAAGATTTATATAATGTATACAAGGCTTTGTTGCAGTTAAGAAATACGCCTTTGTATGCCGAAGCGTTTACAACCGGTTTTATCAGCAGGAATTTTTCTTCAGGATTTAAATGGATGACACTGAACAGTGCTGCGGGCAAGGTAGTGGTAGTAGGAAATTTTGATGTGGTGGCCCAGGGTGGCAATGTTACTTTCCCGGCCGGCGGAACCTGGTATGATTATTTAAATGCTCCGGCCACATTTATTGCAACCGGTGGCTCGCAGTTTATTAACCTGCAACCGGGAGAATACCATGTGTACCTGAGCAGCAATGTGGTATTGCCGGTTACACTGCTAAACTTTAATGGCAAGAACATGGGAACCACCAATCAACTTATGTGGGAAGTGGCCAATGAACAAAACCTGTCTCATTACGAATTGGAGCGCAGCATAGACGGTCAACATTTTACCAGCCTAAGCCTGATAACAGCTACGGGTAGCCGCAATTATAATTTTACAGATATTGATATCAGCAAATCGCCTGTATATTTTTATCGGTTAAAAAACACAGATACAGATGGCCGCTTTACCTACAGTGCTACATTAAGGTTGAACGGTGCTATAAAAAACAGCAGCATTACGGCTACGCCCAATCCATTTACAGAACTTCTTAAAGTAAATATTTTTACCACGATGAAGGAAATGGTAACATTAACTTTAACCGATTTAAGTGGCCGTGCCTTATACAGGCAGGCTGTGCAGGTGCAGGCAGGGGTGAATGTTTTGGAAATACCGGAAGTAAAAAAACTGGCTGCCGGAACTTATTTGTTAACCATGATTTCTCAACAAAAAAATACAACTATAAGGATTTTAAAAGCCAGGTAATATTTAACCCATATTAAACAACCAACATGAATGATCTTGTTAAAAATGGCACACACAGTAAAATAAAAACATTTAAAACAATTCAATTTGAAGTAGAGAGTATTAATAAAGTAGCGTTGTCGGTGGATTGTGTGATTTTTGGTTTTGATGAAAATAAATTAAAAGTATTGCTCATTCGCTCCGATTTGAAAAAATACCAGGGGCAATGGTCATTGCTGGGAGATTTGGTATTACCGGATGAGGGACTGGACAAAGCGGCTCACCGTATATTAAAACAGCGTACCGGTTTGAACGATGTGTTTTTGGAGCAGGTGCATACTTTTGGCGATGTGAACCGGCATCCGGCCAGCCGGGTGGTAACGGTAGCCTATTATTCACTGATCAATATTCAGCATCATAAATTAAAAATACTGGATAACGAATTGCATTGGCACGATGTGGACAGTATTACAGAAATGGCTTTTGACCATAAGAAAATTTTTGATACCAGTTACTGCCAGTTGCAAAAAAGAGTGCGGGAACATCCTTTGGGGTTTAGCCTTTTGCCCAATAAGTTTTCGCTGAGGGAATTACAGAATTTATATGAAGCCATCCTGAATGTGAAGCTGGACAGGAGAAATTTCAGAAAGAAATTTTTTGCCATGGATTTCCTGATAGACCTGGATGAAATAGAAACAGAAGTGCCACACAGGCCGGGCAGGCTGTATAAATTTGACTATCTAAAGTTTGAGAAAAGTACCAAAAAATGGGCTGGAATTGCCTTTTAGAAGTAATACCGGAGTGGTTTGTAAAACAAAACAATTTTTTTTTAAAAAAATACTTTAACAATATCTTTTTATTACCAAAAAATATCTAAATTGTGTACAAAATACACATTCTTTTTAAACTTTAACGATTGCTATTATGAGAAAGATTAAACTTCTATTCTTACGAACCTTCTGTGTATTCCTTACTTTAATTTTTGCGGCAGGTGCAGCACATGCACAAACTACCTTAACAGGAAAAGTAACGGATGCCAATGGTGCCGGGATTCCCAGTATAACCGTAACGGTTAAAGGCACCAAAACTGCAACATCTACAGATGCAGACGGAACATTCCGTATTCTGGTTCCCCAGACTGCAACCACACTGGTTTATTCCGGTATTGGATTTACAACACGAGAACTTGTTATTGCAGGGCGAAGTTCTTACGACCTTGTGTTGCAAACCAACACTTCCAGCCTTAATGAGGTTGTTGTTATAGGTTATGGCACACAACGCAGGCGAGATGTTACTGGCGCTATTACTAAAGTAAGTAGTGAAAAACTGAATTCTATACCCGTGCCAAGTTTTGAGGCGGCGTTGCAGGGCAAAGCCCCAGGTGTACAGATTCTGCAAGGCAACGGATTAGCTGGTTCTGGCTCTGTTGTAAGAATCAGGGGTGTGGGATCTATCTCTGCATCAGGAGATCCTTTGTATGTTGTGGATGGTATCCCCGTTAATTCTGACCAGTTTTTAAGAGGCAATGCCGGGGCGATGAATCAAAATCCACTTTCTTCTATAAATCCCGCAGATATTGAATCTGTAGAAATATTAAAAGATGCTGGTGCCACAGGAATATATGGATCCCGGGGTGCTAATGGGGTAATACTTATTACAACTAAAAGAGGCAAAACAGGCAAACCGCAATTTAATTTTAATACAAGGGTAGGTGTGGCAACCTATGCTAAAAGACAGAAATTTGTGGAAACAGATAAGTGGCTCCAATTGCGCCAGGAAGCCTGGACAAATGATGGTAACACTGGTGAAGCACCATTGCCAGGAGGATACACTTTTGCAACAGCAAGAAATAATAATACAGATTGGTGGGATGAACTTACACAGCCCGGTTTTATAAATGAGAACAACCTGAGTATGACCCAGGGGACAAAGAAACTTAAAACCTTCGCTAATCTTACTTATAGCAACAATGAAGGATATATAAAAACAAATAGTTACGAAAGACTGAGTGCAAGATTAAATGTTGATTATAATATTTTGAAGAATCTAAAAGTTACACTTACCTCAGGATACAACAAGGGTACAAATAAAAGAGTACCTGCTGCATGGGATGGTGGCATTGGCGAAGCAATGAGCAGTGCGCTACCCTTCTTTACTGTATACAAAGCAGATGGAACTTATTTCTTAAACGGTGCTAATCCTGTAAGAAGGGTACAGGAAACAAAAAGACGTGAAATAGACAACAGGCTAATTGGTGGGGTAGGTTTAGAATTTGAACCCATCAAAAATTTATTTTTACGTACAAACACATCTATTGAATATGTTAATTCATTTGATGACCAGTATGAGTCCAATACCTGGATCAATCAATCAAATACAGACTCTGGTTATGCCAAGCGCAATCCATATTGGGGTACAAATGTGAACGGAAATTTTACAGCCAATTATCTTACACAAATTGGCGAAAAGCATAAGTTTAATATACTCGGTGGAGTAGAATTACAGTCTTATGTGAGAAAAGGATATTTATTTGAAATAGGAAATTTTGCTGCTGAGCCCTTCTGGAAAAACCCATCCGATTATAGAACACTTAGAGACAAGATTATTAATCAACGTCAGACAGCAACACCTCCCCAGGCTACTACAAAATCACTGGAAGAATATACATTCAATAGTTTCTTTGGGAGAATAAATTACACATTTGATAATAGATTTGCCCTACAATTCACTGCAAGGCTGGATGGATCTTCTAAGTTTGGAACCAATAACAAACATGGCTTTTTCCCTGCCATATCCGGAGCATGGACATTGAGTGAAGAAAAATTCATGGAAAATGTACGTCAAATCAATTTCTTAAAACTAAGAGCTTCCTATGGAATTGTAGGTAATGCAAATATTCCATCAGGCAAATACTATGATAATTACCAGGTAGGAGGTATTGGATACAATGGCAATCCAACACTCTATCTAAATACAGATGGAATTGGAAATCCTGACCTGCAATGGGAAACGCTGGAAAATATTGATGTGGCTGTAGAGTTTGCATTATTCAGTAACAGGCTTACAGGCGAGATAGCTTACTATCACAAAGCTTCGAGTGACTTATTAATGCAACCTGGCGTTCCCAACTCCACAGGAACAGGTTCTGTTTATAGAAATCTTGCAAATAGTGTAATACAAAACCAGGGCATAGAAATTAGTGCTAACTATAAAGTGATAGATACCCGTGATTTTAAATGGACAGTAGGTGGCAACATTGCAAAAAACCAAAACGAGGTTAAGAAGTGGGAACTTGGCCCTGATGCGGTAAGCGGCGGCACCAACGATACACGTGTGATTGAAGGATTACCACTGGGTGTAAATTATCTCGTTCGTTATTATGGAGTAGATGCTCAGGATGGGTTACCTATTTGGTTAGATGCATCAGGCAAACAAACTAAAACATTTTCTTTGAACCATCGTGTGTTTGCTGGAAGTGTGATGCCCGATTACATAGGTGGTTTTAATACTGCATTTGAATATAAGAGACTAGAACTTTCTGCTTTATTTAGTTATGTAATTGGAGGTAATATTTACGATAACTCGGGTAAGTACCAATTGATGGGTGTTTCTAAAAAGAACTGGAATTTTAGAGAAGATTTTCTGGACAGGTGGACAACACCAGGGGATAATGCTCTTTATCCACGCCTTACCTACGATGCAACCAATTTCCCGGGCTTACCAAGCGAAGACCAGTTTAACAGCACCATGTTCCTGCACGATGCCAGTTACATGAGATTAAGGGAACTGACCATAGGTTATAAAATTTCTCCTGAAATACTTACAAAATGGAAGTTAAAATCCTTGCGTATTTATGCAACAGGAACCAACCTGCTCACTTTTAGCAAATATCCAGGTGGAGATCCGGAAATAACCCGTGACTTTGAGAATCCACAGGATAGAAATCTTAGTCCTAACGTAACTTATTTAACAGCACCTACCCAACGTAGTTTCATTTTTGGGATTAATCTTGGTTTTTAATTAAATTAATTTAAGCTATATGAAAAAATATATTTCAATAATTGCAATCACTTTAGTAGCAACTATTTTGGTTTCCTGCGAAAAATTCCTGGAGCGTCCACCAGAAGGACAGCTCACAGAAGCAGAAGCATTTAAAACCGAAGCCAATCTTTCATCATTTGTTAACGGTATTTATACATTAGTTGGCGATGCAGATTTTTATGGAGGCAGACATCAGGTTCTTTCAGAACTATTGGCAGACCAGTATAAAGGAGATAGGTTTACCGGTGATTACTCTGAGATTTTTCGCCGTCAAAATTCATTCTTTGGGGGAACAAGGGATGGGTATTACAACAAAGGATACAGGGTTATCCTAGATGCAAATGTGGTGTTGAAAAATATTGCGCTTGCTACTACTTCTAAAAACTTAATAGAAGGTCAGGCGAAATTTTTTAGAGGCCTGGCTCATTTTGAAATGGTGAGATTGTTTGCACAACCCTGGGGATTTACTGCAGAGAACACGCATCTTGGTATTCCTATCAGAACAGAAGTCAGCCTTAATTCAAGAACCCGTTCAACAGTAAAAGAGGTTTACGACCTTATCATTTCAGATTTGAGGGCCGCAGATAGTTTATTACCTGATGTGGCGGCAAATGGAAAATTTTATTCTGCCACTAAATGGGCTGCCAAGGCTTATTTAGCCAAAGTTTATTTTCAGCAAAATAATTTTGCGAAAGCTTTTCAATATTCAAACGAAGTAATTGCCGGTAACAAGTTTACGCTGGATGCAACATTTGACAAAAGATTTTCCAAAGGATTAAGTACGGAAGGCATTTTGGTTATTGCAGATCAGGTAACTCCTAACCAATACAATCCCGGAGGGGATTTAAGAGGTAATTTCAGATCAGATCTGGGTATACCTGGTTTTACATTTACTGACCAGTATTACAACCTGGCAACCGCACGTGCTGCGGATCTTAGAAAAGCCTGGTATAGCAATACTTTGCAAGCCGGTTTTAATGTATTGACAAAATACAACAAGAATTTTTTCGACCTTACTTTAGTACATTTAACCGAAATGAAATTGATAAGGGCAGAAGCCGGGGCAGAAACTGGTGGAGCAAACTTAACGGTTGCAATAGCGGATATAAATCAATTAATGACCCGTGCATACGGAGGAACTGTGTTTAATTTACCACTTGCATCATCTGCTGCACTTGTAATTTCTACAACACGTAATGAAAGAGAATTGGAAATGGTGGGCGAAGGAAATCGTATACAGGAGATTAAAAGAATAGGTGCAAGATCAGGCGTAAACATCGATAGGCGTGGTTCTTTTTGGAATTGCCCTGGATTATTACTCCAGTTTCCTAAAGGTGAAAATGACGCAAATTCGAGTTTTACACTGAACCCGGAAGGTGGTTGTTTTTAAATTTAATTAAATTATCAAATTATTAATAGTATGAAACGTATAAATAAAATAGCCATAATAGCTTTGATGGTAACGAGCATATTTGTTTCCTGCAAGCCGGATGCTTTAAATGATCTTGGGATGGAGCGGGATTTATTAACATCACTCAACGGTAACTGGAAATTGATTAAAGCTACCCAGGTTGATGAAGACGCTGCTAAAAAGGGCTTTCCTTATCAGCAGATAGATATCACCAATTTGTTTCCTTATACCCAGTTTGTATTTAGCCTGAATGTAGCTGGTGGACAGCCAACAACCTTTACTTCAACACCTGGTGCATCACCTAAAATTATTAAGCTAACCAGTGGTACATGGACGGTAGATAATTTAAAATATCCTAAAAATATTTTTCTAAAAAGCGGTGCTGCTACCGATACTGTTTCTCTTGGAGGCTACCCGGTGGGTTCTGCTACTACTTTGAAATTAAAGAAAGAAAAAAAGGATTTTGTTACCGGTAAGCTTTTGATTTCTTACACTTATGAATTTACTAAACAATAAACTATTTTAATATGAAGCAGTTAATATATTTTTTATTATTTCTAATGTCAGGGGTAGCGGCAACAGCTCAAAATCCTTCGTTTTCACCTTCTGCTTTTACGGCCGAAGATGAAGTGACATTAACTATTGATGTTACAGGTACAGGTATGGCAGGTGTTACCGATGCATATTTATGGATATTTTCTAACCCAGACCTCGGCGGTGGTGCAGACGGTATCACCAATGGCGCCTGGGGAAATTCATCTGAGTCAGCAAAACTTACACCTGCAGGGCCCAATAAATTTACTTATAAATTTATTGGCACCATTATGTTTGGGCAAACACCGGCACAATTAAAAAGTTTTGGTTTTTTATTAAAAAAGAAAGATGGAAGTGCACAAACTCCGGATTACAAACCATTCTTTTTTGATCCACTTATTTTTGTACCATCAATGGCCAGGATCTTTCCTGGTAAAGTAGACAAAGACGATGTAGTTACTTTAAATTTTGATAACAAGTATGCGGTAGCTAATACGAACGATAAACGGATGGCACCTGCCACTGTTACTATTACGATGTATGATGATGTAAATAATGCCGTAGGATCGCCGCTTACTGTTCCCTTAAGAAAAACAGAGACAACAATATGGAGCGGATCGTTTATTCCTGATGCATCTTTTACACCTGCCACCGGAAGAACATTGTCAAAATTTGTGTACAGGTTTAATGGTACTATCCTTGATGTAAATGGAGCAACAATGACGGTATCAACCGCCAACTTTGAATCTTCTTTTACTAAGATGAAATAAATATGCTAATCATAAAAATAATAATATGAAAAAAATAATTATTCTGCTAACATTCTTTATTTCGCTTTTTACGGGATGTAAAAAAGTTGAATTCGAGGGTATAAACTCTACCGGGGAAGGGCTAGTAGGTTTTACTTTAAAATCACCAGAGTCTGGTACCAGCATCATACTAAATGCCGGTACTCCAAATGTTGTTGTACCATTTGTATGGAATGCTTCCAAACCAGGATTGTCAACACAGCCAACTTACAAAATAGTTATGGCACTAAAAAACGGGGGAGATATAAAAGAGCCTTATTTAGTTTTTCCTATTACAGGAAATATTACATCAGCCAATTTAACTTATCAGCAACTGGATGATGCCTTAAAAGCAAAAGGAATTGCAAATGGTGCTAAAACCGATTTAGTTTGGAGTGTAGAAGCTACCAATAGTTCAGTCACTATTTTGAGTCAGAGCCTTTTCAATATCAGCATTACCCGTATGAAAGACGGCGCATCTAATTTCGTTTTATTGGCGCCTGTATCCAGTACATCGCCATTAACCATTAACCCTGGAAGTAATGCAGAAAATTTGATTTTTCGTTGGACAAAAGCAAAACCAGCAGTAGGAGGACCGGCCATTACTTACAAGGTTGTTTTTAGCCTTACAAGTGATTTTACTATTCCACTTTTTTCTTTAAATTCTGATGTAGCACCTGCAGATACGGTTGCAACCATAACTTATAAAGCGTTTAGTGATTCCATGATTGCTCATGGCCTTACATCATTACCAACTCCTGCAAATTTAAAGTGGACGGTAATAGCTACTTCGGGTACATGGAAGCAACAAGCAGACTATGTAAATGATGTGGTAATAATACGAGAAGTAAAAGTTTATATAGTAGGTAGTGCAACTCCGGGAGGATGGGATATTGCATTATCAACGAGGATGATTGAAGATCCCCGTTTTCCCGGCACTTATTTTTCTTATATCATGCTTACAGGCGGTAACGACATAAAATTTGTTAATGGACAAAACTGGCCCCCTTTCCCGGGCGCAATGGATTGGGGACAGGATCCTGCATCACCTGCAGGTACGATTACTGATGTTGGAGAAAATAATATACCAGTTACCACAACCGGCGTTTATAGGGTTACATTTGATCTTGCCAATAAAAAGTTTTATTTGCAAACGGCATTAGCTAATGGCATTGGTGGTATGGGTATGATTGGCCAATTTCAGGGTTGGTCTCAACCTGCGCTTAAAATGAGCTACCTCAGCGTAAACAAATTCATTTATTTAACCAGTATGAATACAAATGATGAGTTTAAATTTCATGATGGTAACGATTGGAATAATGCTACTAACAGCCTGCATCGCTGGTTTTCTGTTGATAATGCTAATGGGGGCAAGATGGTTGTGGATCCGGGATCTGGCTATGCTAATTTTAAATGGACCGGCGGAAGTGGTAGAATGAGAGCAATTTGGGATGGCAGCGATCCTCTGAACCTTAAATACAATTTGTATCCAGCTACAGAAATGCGTGTAGTAGGAAATGGTATGAATATTCCTGGTGTGAATGATTGGGATCCGCCTACGTCTCCCCAAATGACGTACCAGGGGAATGGCATTTGGACGGCCACATTAGCATTAAAAGCGGGAAAGAGTATTAAGTTTGTTTCGGGCAATGCATGGGGTGCTTTTGATTATGAAGATGTTGGTGGCGGAAAAATAGGCTATGATGGAGGATCAGACTTCACCACACCTGCTACTGCCGGAACCTACACTATTACTTTAAATGAATATAACGGCACATATAGCATTTTGTAGGCTTATTAGAATATTAGTTTAACGGGGGCTGTCTTAAAAGGACAGCCCCCTTTCTTTTTTTGCCGGCCGGAAATACGGTAAACTTTGAAAGTAAAATGGTTCTGCTATTACACGCTTTACATAATTACATTGGGTTTTTCACAGTGCCATTGCAGCATTGCCCCGGTTCCGTTGACTTAATGTCGGCCTCGATTTTGGTATGGTTTTTTCAAGATGACTTGTATACCTTATTTCATCAATTAAAAAATACTAACATGAACCGTAAAACCAGTGCCATTATTTTAGCCGGACTAGCAGGAGCCTTTGCCTATTATAAATATTCACAAATGAGTGCAGAAGATAAGGCTATGCTGACCGACAAGATCAAAACAGCCGGTAAAGATTTGCTTGGCACCTTAAACCTCGGCGGCCTTAACAGCCTCAAAGAAACTGTGCTGCCTACCAACAAATACGAGACCAGTAATTCTTAACAGCATCTACATCATTAAAAAAGTGTTGCATTTTTGCAACACTTTTTTGTTATCTGCCCCGTTATTTTTCTTTTTTAAAATATTTACCATACACTCCAATTGACCGTATTCGTTTCTGTTCTGCTGGTGGGCACTTGAAGTCCTTTGGTTAATTGCGGTACCCGCTTGTTTACATATTCTTTTAATTGTGAAAGCGTAGCTGTAGGATGATCTTTCATAAACTCCAATATTGAATAAGTAAACACACCATTTTTAAGATCACCTCTTTCCAATGCAAACTGGGTGCCTGCAGCAGCAGATATAACAGTTGCCCCGGTACTTCGCCCCACATTTACAAACAACTCCTGCATCAGTTCAAAACTGTTTTTCATACCTA
>Ga0209181_10007242_pt1 | contig 15279 bp, 11 predicted proteins | sample MAT05_FD_187208 | JGI IMG/M metagenome (GOLD analysis project Ga0209181, IMG submission 187208) | Freshwater microbial communities from Lake Fryxell liftoff mats and glacier meltwater in Antarctica - MAT-05 (SPAdes) (version 2) | ecosystem: Environmental > Aquatic > Freshwater > Ice > Liftoff... | reverse complement strand
GGGCGCCGTTCGTCTTCAAAAAGATTTAGGAATTATTATCACGGCAAGTCATAATCCGCCTTCCTATAACGGATTTAAACTGAAGGGTTCCTTCGGTGGTCCTTTACAACCATCTTTGGTAAGCGAGATTGAAGATTTGATTCCGGATACATGCACTGTAGCCTACAGCACAATTGATATTGCTACTCTTGAAACCAATCACTGCTTAACTTACATTGATCTTGAAACGATGTATGTCGATCATGTGAAAGCGAATTTCGATTTAGCAGCGATTGAAAAATCGGGATTGCATTTAGCCTATGATGCGATGTACGGCTCAGGCCAAAATGTGATGAAACGTTTGTTGCCGAATTTAACTTTCCTGCATTGCGATTACAATCCCTCTTTCATGGGCCAAGCGCCCGAGCCTATTCATAAAAATTTAACTGAGTTTTCGAATCTGATTAAGAACAGCGGAAAAATTGATTCCGGTTTAGTAACCGATGGTGATGCCGATCGTTTGGGATTCTATGATGGAAAAGGAAATTTCGTCGATTCACATCATATCATTTTATTGCTGATTCATTATTTGGTTAAGTACAAAAAGATGACCGGTAAAGTTTGTGTTGCATTCTCCACTACACCCAAAGTGGTGAAGTTGTGTAAGCACTACGGATTGGAAATTGAAACGGTGAAAATCGGTTTTAAATACATTGCAGAAATCATGATTCATGAAGACATCTTATTGGGTGGCGAAGAATCAGGCGGCATTGCCATTAAAGGGCATATCCCCGAGCGTGATGGTATCTGGATTGGACTTACTATTTGGGAATTCATGGCGAAGAGCGGAAAGACTTTAAATGATCTTATTGATGAAGTTTACGCCATCGTTGGTAAATTCTCATTCGAAAGAAATGATTTAGTCATTAAAGAAGACGTCAAATTGAAAGTTTTGGAAAATTGCAAAGCGGGAAAATACGATAGTTTCGGACCTTATAAAGTAACCAAAGTGGATGATATGGATGGCTACAAATATTTCTTTGAAAATGGCGATTGGTTAATGATTCGCGCCTCAGGTACAGAGCCTGTTCTTCGCACCTACGCCGAATCTTCCTCTAAAGATGCCGCCTTCGATATTCTTAACAGCGCAAAAGCAACCCTCTTGAATTAATGAGAAATAATCAAATTGTAAAAGCATCATCGTTATTCGGTGATGCTTTTTTTTATTTTCCATGGATTTGAAATTCTCATTTGCTCACACGAAGGCCGATAGCTATCGGTCTCCGCGTGAAAAAGCAAGAAGGAATTTGTTGAAGAATATTAATGTATTTGGAAGAATACTATTTGAAATCTTGAAAATTAATTTAGTGTACTAGGAGTATATACTCATAGTTTGAATTAAAATTTTCTGATTACTTCGCCGTATTTTTCTTCTTTTTCACTTTCTTCTCCGGTTCCTCGTGGAAGAAATATTTTAAATCGATGCCGAAGTAATCACCTTGTAATTTAGTTCTTCCAATAGAAGTAAAAGGAATTGAAAAATCGCGTTGCGGATAATATTCAATTAATGTATTGTAAATATTTCCAACCGATCGTAAATAAACAAATCCTAAATAGAAATATCCCGATTTCTTGGTGCGGTATTCAACTCCTAAATGTGCCATCACTCCGGCATTTATTTTTTGTTCTCTTGCACTGTATTGCACATAATAATCTCTGTAGTTAGTCACATCAGAAGGAAAAATATTCAGATTGCCACCTAGTCCAACATCCATCCATAAATTGGGATCTAGCTGAAGAAAGACAAGCAACGATATTGGAATTTCATACCCGATGATGGAAAAATCACCTGTTCCCGTAAAGCTGGTATCGGTCAATGTTAATTCGTAATTGCGCTTAGTATAAATGATTCCAGTTTCCAGTGATAAGCGCTCTGTAATTCCATGTCGTACGAGTCCACCAAAACTAATTCCCGATTTTTGTACTACACTGTATTGAATGCTGCTGTCACTGAAGTTGAGCGGACCAGTGCGAAAAAATTTATTCGGAAATCCCGGACGTACAGTCAATCCAAAAGTGGTAACGTTCTTTTGTCCCATCAACAGTTGAGCGAAGAACAGTAGGGAGAATGAAATAATGAGCGTCTTGGTAATTTTCATTATTAGTTTTTACGGATCAGGCAACCTGTGATCCAAATATTTATTTCGTGAGTGTGAATGAGATTTTCCCGAAAGTAATTTCGGTTTCTACTAATGTGCAAATTCCCTTGTAGTACGTGTAGAAACTGCTTTTCCCGTTAGGAAGTACCAATTCATAGCGCTGATCTCCTGCTTTTTTAATGGTAAGCATCTCTCCAAATGTATCTGACCATACCGAACTTATTTCTTTCGGTTCTTCGAAATATAACTTGCACAAATTGTATGTGATACCTTTATTCGCAAGTATCTTCTTTTCTTTTGTGGTACTTACAGTGTAGGTATTTCCGTTCTTTTTTGTCTCGCTCTTTGTATGCTCTTTTCCATTGGCGGTTTCTATAGCATTGGAAACCTGCAAAATATTTTTTTCGAAGGAGGCATCGATCTGATAAAAGAAATCAATCGATATCATTTTTTCCACTTTGATTCTACTTTCAAGATGGTACTTACTTTTAGTGCTTCCGGTTTTTGATGCCTTCATCTCGCCCATCTTTTCGTTGCCTAAGCGAATAGAATAACGAAGATTTTGCGCCGATATCGCATTCGATAGGAGCAAGAATACTATTAAGAAGAGAAGAGTTGGTCGCTTCATATTTAATCAAAAGCCGTCGGTAGAAAATACCGACGGCTTTTTCGTAATTTTTTTATTAACGGAAAATAATACGACTTGTTGCCAAACCACGATCCATCAGCACTTGAACGATGTATACTCCTGCGTCTAAGTTATTTCTCTCTAGAATCAATGATTTTTCATCAATTTGATTTTTAAAGAATAACTTCTTTCCCGTGATGTCAAAAACACTCACAGAACGAATCAACTCATCGTTCTTAGTTTTAATTGTCGTGCGCTCGTTAGCAGGATTCGGCTCAAAGCTTAAGCCTGCATCACTCACTTGAGGATTGTTCAATCCGGTAGTCAAATTCAAGCAGTAAACAATACGAGGATTTAAATAACCCATCACGGTATCGATATATGCCAATGCTTTTGCTTTAGACATATCAGGATTTGTCATCAATGAATTGCTATATGCTGCACCACCTTGTGTATTGTATGGAGGCGGAAGGAAAGATGCATAGAAAACAGTAGCAGTGGAATCATACCATTCCCATGGTCCTGCTTGTTGTGCCGGAGATGTGAAGAACGGATATAATCCTTCAAATCCTTCATTTACTGTGTTAGCGTAGGTGGTTAAGTTATCTGAAAACCCTGCATTCGCAAAGCAATTATTATTTCCATAAAAATTAGCTAAACGAACTGCTTCACGACTTCCACCTACTTCTACAACGAAGTCACCGGTTGTAGGTACAACTACATCACCAACAGCATAAGGAGCAAATGGATCACCTACCACGTGGAAGGCTACAGTAGGCGCATCACCAGGCTCTATCCAGGAGGTATCTCCTAAAGCACCACCCATGTTGAATACAAAATTTACTTCACTTGAATGACCTGGAGAATTGTTGGGGTTGTTTAATTGCGGAATTCCACCATAACCTTCGTAATCACCGAGTAAAGCTTGATTTACATAAGGCTGACCCGCAACGAAACCATAAGTAGCATTGCTCGCATTCGCTAAGAACTTAGGCAATGCAATTTCTGCCGGATCGTTTAAAGAAGAATAGGCCAGTGCAATGTACCCGCCTGTACCAACACCTCCTAAAATTATATTATTGGTGTCAATGCCAAACGGATTTCCTCCGGTATCAGCTGTAGCTCTGAAATAGCGTACACAGGCTTTCGCATCAATCAATCCGCGGTAAACTGCTTGTAATAAAGTGCCGGTACGGATGTCCTGTCCAGTCGGACCAGATGCTTGTGGATTCCATCCTTGACGATACGTCATTGAAGCAGCTACGTATCCTCTTTTTGCAAACTGAGTACACATCTCAACAATGTTAGAATCTGTTTTTGATCCTGTCGGTTGTCCATTAATTACAGGAGGTAGAAAACTACCTGTATGTAGTATGATCACCAATGGTCTTTCTGTTAGAGGATCTGGAGCGCCTGCTGGCGTATAAACATCCATTTTTAAATCTTGGGCAAATGGCGGATTACCCGAAAGTGCTCCGATTACAGTGATATTATTTCCGTAAGTTATATTTGCCGTTTTTGCTGCTGCCGGAAATATCGGAGTCAGATACCGCTGTGCGTTCACTTGCAATGCAAGTGCGAAGCAACAAGCAGCAGTTATAAATAATTTGTGTAAAGATTTTTTCATGTGAATGGTTTTTGATTGGTGTAAAGATAATTTTTTTCATCATAATTCTTGATTATTAAATTTATACATTTTTCATGTTCGATACCAAAATTCTATGCGCTTGATTTCAAACATTTGAAATTTTATTTGTATAAAACGATAGAGAAATTACTAAAATGGAAAAATGCTAATTATGACGATTTTTATTGAAATTAATCCTCAACTTTGTTCCCATGTGGAAACGCATTCGGCTTAGTTTAACTTGTTGTATTGTATTGATAAGTAATTCAATATACAGCCAGTGCATAAATGTTTTCCCCTTTCTCGAGGACTTTGAAGCCGGTCAGGGTGGATGGATTAGCGGTGGAGGTAACAGCGATTGGACATGGGGAACTCCTGCAAAAACTCGAATAAATAGTGCCGGAAGTGGAAATTCTTGCTGGATTTCCGGAGGCTTATCAAATCCTTCTTACAATGGCGGGCAAAAATCATGGATTCAAAGTCCTTGCTTCGACTTCTCCAATCTTTCCCGACCTTTAGTTAAATTCATGGTTTTTTGGGATACCGAACGTCAATACGATGGTGGCAATTTGCAGTATTCTGTGAATGCCGGTGGGAGCTGGCAAAATGTGGGGTTTAATAGCATCAATACCGATTGCAAAACCTTAAATTGGTTCAATTCGCCGAATATCACGAATTTATCAGGACTTGCATCTCCGACTACAGGTTGGTCAGGTAGCACTTTGCCGAATAACGGTTCATGCTTAGGCGGAAACGGCAGTGGGCAATGGTTGCCGGCTTCTTATTGTTTGAGTACGCTTGCCGGATTACCGAATGTTATTTTTCGTTTTACTTTTTGTTCGGGAACTTCTTGTAATAGCTACGATGGATTAGCGATTGATAGTTTTTCAATTTCAAATTTAACGGAACCGGTTCTTGATTTTATTTATACCTGCGAATCGGCCGATCGCGTTCGATTCGTTGCTAACGGTGGTGAATGCCCGTCATCGCAATCCTGGAATTTCGGCGACCCGAATTCTGCAAATAATACTTCTTCAAATTTAACGGATGTTCATACTTTTTCCGGACCTGGAATTTATGAAGTGAGCTTTACGATCAACGAACCTTGTATTGGTACATTTGTAAAAAAGCGAAGGGTGATCATTCCTGAAATCGAATCTGAAATTTTTTCGGTTTCGTGTTCCGGTGCCGATGATGGTGCCATTCAACTTAGCATTCCATCTTACCAAAACTTAACGATTATTTGGAATACCAGTCCATCTCAAAGTGCTGATTCCATCGGGATGTTAGCTCCAGGAATTTATCAGGTAACGGTGAATGCTGATTCTGCATGCACTCAAGTGAAAAGTTTTACCGTGGAAGTAGATGGCGATGGCGGACCTCGGCCTTCTTTACCCACGGATGTTTTATTTTGTGGTGGAGATGTGATTCAAATAAGTCCTGGCGTATTCAATAATTATTTATGGTCAGATGGAAGCACAGAAGAAAATTTATTAGTCACCGATACCGGTTGGTATAGTGTAACCGTAACGGATATCTCCGGCTGTTCAGGTGCCGATTCACTTTATGTCAGAGAGCGTTGCTTTACAGATGTATTTATTCCAAATGCATTCACGCCGAATGATGATGGCATTAACGATATTTTTCGTACTTACTCGGGTGAAGTATTGGATTATTCAATCCGAATTTTTAATAAATATGGGCAGGAATTATTTTCTTCGAATCAACAAGAAATGGGATGGGATGGGAGTTTTGAAAAAGAAGATTGCCAAAACGATCTTTATGTCTGGCTTTTGAAATATCGTGGTCCTGATTTGAAAAAAAGAACTGAAAGAGGAATCGTTCATCTCTACCGATAATTTTTTATTTGCATATTTCACATCTTAAAAGCGTGAAATTCCATAATTTTATTTTTGTAGAATGTTGATTTGTAATTAGTTTTACTTTGCTATTGAAATTCGCATGTTATATGCCAAAATTTCAGGTCAACCGCTTCGCATGCCTTGTCATCTATCTTTACAAAAATGATCAAAAAGCATTCAGTTTTAATAGTGGTTTTGGTTTTAGTAATGGGATCCATTCCAAAATCATTGTTACTTTTTGAGTTTAAAGTCCGTGAGGATTTTACTGCTGCAGCGTTTTGTGATAAAAAAGAAATCCCAAACAATCAGTACAACGGAATTTCTCATTCGAGAAGGGAATTGAAGGAGCAAGATGATTTAGATACTAAAGGGGGATCTAATTATCTTTTGAAGACTCAATTTAGTAGTTTTTATATTTCATCATTAGAAATTCTGTTTTTTAGAGTAAGCAATGATTTTCAATTTATAAATAATCAGGTGCGAAGTTATTCTGCTTTCATTTTACAGAATTTTCGACCGCCGTTTACTTAGTGAATTTAATCAACTATTTCATTTGAAATGGACAACAGATTTCGCGTTTGTAGCAAGCAATCTTATTAAATCTTTAGAAAAAATTAGAAAATTTAAAAAAAATAAAAAAATGAATAAATCAAAATTATTATTAGCCTTTATGGCACTTAGTGTTGTGTTTTTTGTTTCGTGTGAAACTGAAGAGAAGACTCCTGTTCCTACACCGGGCACACCCGGAACCGTAAAGTTAGGAATGACAAATGTAGCGGGAAATGTGAATCTTGATGGTACGGGTGCAACTTCATATATCAACAGTTCTGGTGAATCATTTACCGTGAGTGCTTTTAAGTTTTATGTATCCAATGTGCGTTTATACAACGGGGGTACATTAGTATATACTATGCCCGAGAGTTATTTTCTAGTGGATGAGGCAGCACAAGCTAGTACACAATTACATTTACTTGATGTGCCGGCAGGATCTTATACAAGTGTTCGATTCAACATCGGTATTGATTCTGCACGAAATGTAAGTGGGGCTCAAACGGGAGCTTTAGATCCTGCACATAATATGTTTTGGACATGGTCTACCGGATATATCTTCTTCAAGATAGAAGGAAAATCTCCGGCTTCACCGCAAGCAGATTCCTCATTTATTTATCATATCGGCGGATTTCAAAACGGAAATAATACCAACGCAATCCGCGAAGTGAATATCAATTTAGGTGGTGAATCCTTAGTGGTGAATGGAACACGAAATGCTGAAATTCATTTGTTAGTGGATGTATTGAAATTGTTTTCTACTCCTTCGAACATCAGCATTGCCAATTTAAGTTTGCATACGACGCCAGGCGGAAATGCCTTAATGATTGCCAATAATTATGTAAATATGTTTGAGTACGCGCACATTCATAATTAATTCAATCGTTCATTGATTTTGTATCTCGGTTGTGTTGGATTATACAACCGAGATACAAAAATTGTGAGCACTCATGTTACTTAAAGAATTTACTGCCTGCAAAAAGTAGGAGTGGCGTGAAGTCAAGTCAAGTGCTTTATATACCTGAAGGATTTCCGGCGCCGGTATACAAATTTCAAAATATCCCGATTACAATTGCCGGTTTTGGGCTAGATGGAAGCTTTGAAAAAGAGAATTATCAAAATGTGCTTTTTATCTGGCAAAGAAAATAAAGTGATCCCGATTTGAAAAAGTGAACCGATCTTGGCATTGTACATTCCTCTGGAATCGTCTGAGAAAAGTAAAATTTCAAATCATCATATATATTAATACTTGATTTTCAGTTGATTTTGATTCGTTTGTGAGAATTGTCATGCTTATTCCAATTATCATTCAATTGTTTCCACTATTTTGTATTCTATATTTGCAACAATGTTAAATAAGCTTTCTGTTTTAATAATGGTTTTGGTTTTCCTGATGGGATCCGTATCAAAATCATTATTGTTTTTGGAGTTTGAGCTTCATCAGGATTTTATTGCTGCTACTCTTTGTGAGAAAAAAGAAATTCCAAACAATCATTGCCATGGAATGTGCCATTTGAAAAAAGAGTTGAATGAGCAGGACGAAAGAGATACTAAACGAGGATATAATGAACTAGTGAAGTCTGAGATTAGTATTTTTAATATTTCATCATTTGAAATGCTATTTTTTAGAATAGCTGTTGATTTTCAATTTGTAAATTATCTAGAGAACAACTATTCCGCTTTTATTATAATGGATTTGAGACCACCGATTGCTTAATTGAGTTTTCTTTTTTGTTTCAATCTGAACAAACAATATATTATTCGTTTGTTCTAAGTAATTTTATTAAATCCTTTAAAAAATTCAAAATGTATAAACCAAAATTAATATTTGCCTTATTAACTGTTCTCTCTTTAAGTATTGTCGCTTGTAAAGACGACGACGAAACTCCAACTCCTGCAACTCCTACAGCAGGAACAGTAACTTTGGAAATGACCAATGTTGCTGGAACTGCTAATGTAGATGAAACCGGTGCAACTTCTTATATCAATAGCTCCGGTGAATCCTTTACCGTGGAGAAATTGAAGTATTATATCTCGAATGTGCAACTCTATAATGTTGATGCATTGGTTTATACTATGCCAGAAAGTTATTTCTTAATTGATGAGTCGGATCAAGCTAGTACAAAGTTAGAGATACCTAATGTGCCAGCAGGAACTTATACCAGTGTGCGTTTTACTCTTGGAGTTGATTCTGCAAGAAATGTAAGTGGTGCCCAAAACGGAGCTCTAGATCCTGCAAACAATATGTTTTGGACGTGGTCAACTGGGTATATCTTCTATAAGTTAGAAGGAAAATCTCCTTCTTCTACACAAACTGATTCATCATTTGTGTATCATATTGGTGGATTTAAAGATGGAAATAATACCAATGCTACTCGTGAAGTGGAAATTGACTTCATGGGGAACATGATTGTCAATGGAAGTCGTGAAGCTGAAATTCATCTTATTGCTGACGTTTTGAAGGTTTTTTCAGCACAACATACCATCAGTATAGCCAATATTAATTTACAAATGGCTGCGGGTGGAAATGCTTTGAAGTTTGCAGATAATTATTCAAAAATGTTTACATTGGATCATATTCATAATTGATTTAATTATTCGTTAATTTTATGTCCCGGTTGTGTCACATGATGCAACCGGGAATTAAAAATAAAGAGATGAAAACAAATAGACTATTAATCAGTTTCGCGCTCTTGATTCTTATCGGATTCACTGCTTGTAAAAAGTCAGAAGAGAGTGTAGGTCAAGTCTATTTTTATATTCCTGATGGATTTCCTGAGCCAGTATATAAATTTCAGAATAACCCGATTACTTCAGAAGGATTTGAACTTGGGAGGAAGTTGTTTTACGACCCCGTTTTGTCATTGGATAGTACCATCTCTTGCGGCAGTTGTCATCAGCAATACGCTGCTTTTTCTCATGGTGATCATAAATTAAGTCATGGTATTAATGGATTGCTAGGTAACAGAAATTCACCGCCAATGTTCAACATTGCCTGGTTTCCTAATTTCATGTGGGACGGCGGTGTCAATCACTTAGAGGTGCAACCATTGGCTCCTATTACAAATCCGGTGGAGATGGGAGAATCGATGAGCAATGTACTCCTTAAATTAAAAAGAAGTTCGACTTATCCGAATATGTTCAAGCAAGCATTTGGAAGCGATACCATTACCACACAAGCAACGATGAGAGCAATGGCGCAGTTCATGGGAGCAATGATCTCTGCGAATTCTAAATACGATAAATATTTAAAGGGAGATGCTTCCTTTTCAACTTTAGAAATGAACGGCTTACAGTTGTTTCGTACACATTGTGAAAGTTGTCATAAGGAGCCTTTGCTTACGGATATGTCGTTTAGAAATAACGGTTTGGATGCAAACTTTAATGCGGATCCCGGTCGAGCTTTGATCAGTACATTACCTCAAGATTCCGGATTGTTTCGGGTTCCATCTCTGCGAAATATTGTTTTGACGTATCCCTACATGCACGATGGAAGATTTAAAAATTTAAATGATGTATTGAATCATTATACTTCCGGAATCGTGCAAAGTGCAACGATTGATCCGATGTTTGCCTCCGGCGGAATTACTTTAAATGCACAAGAAAAAAGTGAAGTCATTGCTTTCCTGAATACATTAACCGACTTTACATTCATCTCCAATTCCAGATTTAAGGAGTCGCAATAAAATGAAAAAGTCATTTCTTTTATTTTTAATTTTTATGGTATTGGATGTGATCAAGGTGCATGCTTGTGATGTTTGCGGTAGTTTCATTGGTGTGCATCCTGGCGATAGAAAATCGTATGTCGGGGTCTTTTATCGGTATTATTCTTTCTCTGCAGATCAAACAAAAAACAATTCTTTTTTTCCAGACGGATCTTTGCGTTTACAACATGATGGGCATAATTCTACTTTGAATGTGGAGGAAAGTTATGAAGTATACAGAGCATTCGAACTTCGCACACGTTATTATCTGCATCCTCGTTTGGAGGTAAGCGTAATTGCTCCTTTTTTGATGAATTCTTCCGCAGAGAACAATGTAAAGTCGAATTTGAGTGGCTTGGGTGATATTAATTTGCTGATGGGTTATCAAATGATTGATGATTTGGCAACAGGTGTATTAAAACATCGTTTACTCTTGGGTACGGGAATTAAATTACCAAGTGGTGATTGTAACAAACAACAAAATGGACGTAGAACAAATATACTTTTGCAGCCCGGAACCGGAAGTACCGATGCATTTTTGTATTTAAATTATCAAATTGGATACGATAAATTAAGTTTTAATTTTTTGCCCATGATAAAGTTGAACGGTACGAACCGATATGATGAAAAAATTGCCAACAGTTATACTTTATTTGGAAGCTTGTGGTATCAACTTGAACCGAATGAAAATTTAAAAGTATTGCCTTCTGCACAGGCCTTTTTTGAGGAAACCAACGGTGTGTATATAAAGAAAGAATTAATAAAAGGAACGAGGATGAAAAGTCTCTTTGCCGGTCCGGGAGTCGATGTGTTTTACAGAAACTTTAGTTGGAGCGCCTCTTGTTTATGGAATGCTTCTGAGGCTAGCAATGGTAGTACTTTGGAGAGCCGCATCCGTTATAGAACAGGATTGACTTGGTTCTTCATTCAAAATGCGTTCGTAGTTAAATAGAATTCAGGAGGAGAATCTCAATTCTCACCAGCTGTTTTTAATTGCTTTCGCTATTAACATGGCTATGTCCATAAGTACATTAGTCGCATATTTAATCACTTGCATGCTCTGAGTAGTTTTGACAAACACCCATTATGAAAAGGGTAGTAAGCTCGTCAATTATTTCTGTTGTTATTTTACTGCTGATAGCGGGTGGATTCTTCTACTTTCAATTAAGGAAAAACACAAAGTCTTCCATTTACGAATTGATCCCTGCTGATGTAGCTTGGCTAATCACTTTAGATCCATCTTCCGGTGATTTACAAAGACTATCAGGCAGCGCCTTTTTATCCGGTTGCGATTCGGTAGATGTTTTGAAAGATTGGAATAAGTCCCTCTTATTTTTTGATTCCATCTGCACAAACAATGAACAACTGAAAGCAGCTTTTAAAAAGAATCAACTCTTAGTGAGTGGTCACGTAACGGGACCATCTTCTTTTAGTCTGATGTATTTTCTGGAATTGAATGACGATTTGAGGCCATCATCTGAAGCTATTATTTCATCGATGATGTCATCAAAAGGAAGTGTGCAAACTAGAATTTATAATGGCATTGAAATTAAAGAATTTAAAGCCGATAATGGTAGTGTTTTTTCATGGGCCATTACAAAAGGAATTTTTATTGGTTCTTCTACTACTTTTCTAATTGAAGATGCAATTCGTCAACAAAAAAATTCTAAGTCTGTTTCTCCCGCTGCTATGATCCAGTCTTATTGTGAAGAACAGCCGAAAAAACTGATTGTAGCTTTACACTATACCGGATTTTCTAAATGGTTGAAGACACAATTTCGTGATCCTTCAGGAGTGAACCTTGCCCCTTTAGAGCGCTTGGGCGACTGGTCGGTGTTGAACATCGAGATGCATTCAACTATTTTTTCATTCAATGGTCAAACTCTGGCTCCTGATTCCAGCACCTTCTTACATCTCTTTGATGAACAAAAACCTGTAGATAGAAAATTGAATGAAATGCTTCCGGCAAAAACAGCCGCCGCCGTAGTGTGGGGAATGAGCGATGCTGCTTTGATGTTGAATACCATCAAGGAAAGTCAAAAGAAGTTACGGCAAACGAGTGCTGCTTCCGAATTATCACCCTATTTTAAAACTTGGATAGGAGAGGAGCTGGCATTGGTAGTGACGCAGCCTGCCGGAAACTTGAGCGACAATAATTACATGGCGATCCTACATGTAAAAAGCCTTGATAAATGCAAACGATCCTTGGAAGCACTCATGGGTTCATCTGCGATCAATGAAGAATTATATAACGGCTATGCTATCCGTTATATTGACCGAAAATGGATCTTAAAGGATTTGTTCGGATCCTTATTTACCCCTGTAAGTAAATTTTATTTCACGCAAATTGGTAATTATTTGGTGGTCGGAAATCAAGCATCAGTTTTACGAGCTTATATTAATGATGTCAAGACAAATAGTTTATTGGTCAAGGAAGATCGCTTTAAAGCCTTAGCCACGCATATTCCTGCAAAGGGAAATTTATTTTTCTATTGTAGCATCCCTCAATCTGAAAAAGTATTTAGCAGTATAGCAGCACCGGCATGGGTCACTTGGTTGGCTGCTTATGGTGCCATTTTGAAAAACTGGAATGGTTTAACTTTCTCTATCAGTAATAATAGTGGCATGTATGCGACGAGCGGATGTCTTGGCTATTTTAATAAGAATATTTTAGGACCACAACTAGCATGGAATAATAAGTTAGATACTACCATTCTTGCAGGACCCTTTATGCCTGCCGGTATCAATGGTTTGATATTGGTTCAAGATGCTTCGCATCATTTGTATGCTTATGATAATTCAGGTTCGCTGAAGTGGAAGAAAAAACTGGAGTCGGCCTTAATGGGAGAGGTGCATGGAGTAGATTATTTTAGTAATTCCGGCAAGCAATATTTATTGAGTACACATTCATTTATTTATCTTTTTGATTCCACCGGTGCTGATGTCGGCAATTATCCTTTCCGTTTACCTGCTGAGGCCAGCGCAGGATTAGCTTTGATGAATAAAGCAGCATTTGACGAGACCCGCTTTTATATTCCCTGTAAGAATTTACGACTCTATGGCTACGGATTAAATGGAAAGCCTTACCCGGGTTTTGCTCAGGTACGATTACCGGGTGTTATTATACGCCCGGTTTATATCAATGATTCCTTTAAAAGATTACTTCTCTTGGATGAAAGCGGATTGTGTTTTGCGATGGATTATTCAGGTGCAAGATTATTTACAGTCAAAGAAAAGATCAACTTAGAGAATGAAAATGATTTCTTGCCAGGCTTCAATGAGCAGACGCTTTTCTTTTATCGAGGAACAAAGGGCGAAATGAAAAAGGTTTTGGCGGATGGAACGGTGACAAATGTATTCGAGAATGACATAGATTCGGTGTACGCTTTTGCACACGGTGATTTAAACGGTGACCAGGAAGCAGATTGGATGTTCACTAATTCAAATGGAATTAATTTCAGAACGAACGATAACATCTCCCTGCTTAAATATAAATCAACGGAATCTTTACATTCAATTTTTTACCACGACTTAGGAGTAAAAGTTTTTATTTCTGCATTAAGCGATAGCCGGTTGTTTTGGTACAACAGAGATGGAAGTCTCTCCGAAGGCTTCCCTATTCCTGCACAAGGCACACCTCAAGTATCCATAGGATCAGGTACCGAAAAGTACATCTTGGTAAAAGGCGGTGCAGATAATTTGAGTTTGTATATTCTTCAATAGAACCAAATGCCCTTTCTTGCCTGACCTCGACCTCGCCTCGATACAAATTTCTACGCGCGTCAATTCACTCGGTCAGCGGTGTGTCAACTCACTCGGTCAGCGCAGTTTTAATAATTTGTTTTAGAGAGAGAAAAGAGATTCCTTCCTTTTTTTGGTTACTTAGTGAATCCGGTATAAAACGAGCGCCACTTTCTTTTTTTTTGCTTGCTGAGTGCATCAGGCAAAAAACGAGCAACCCTTTTTTTCGCTGGTTGAGTGCTTCAGGCACGCTAGTGTCTGATGTGTATCGAAGCAAAAAAAGCCTACATCTTCCGACGCAGGCTTTTAATCATTTTTTGTTGGTATTCCTTACTCTACCGAGAAATCAACTCTTCTATTCATCGGATTCAATGAAGTAGCCATTGGGTCTTTTTCACCTTTTGATTCAGTGCTCAATCGAGTTGCATCAATTCCGTATTGTTTGATCAAATGATTCATCACATTTTCGGCGCGGCGCTGACCTAACTTTTGGTTTTCAGCATCGTTTCCGCGAATATCACAGTTACCGGTGATTTTCACTTTTAAATTTGGATTTGCTTGTAAAACTTTTGCAATAACAAGAATACGATCGTTGAAGTTAGGTTTGATTATAGCTGAACCAAAATCAAAGAAGACAGATGGTAAAAATCCTGTTCCATTCTTTCCGTTTGATCCACCAAGACCATCTGCACCAAATTCTCCTGGCTTAGCAATGGTCATACCTTGGAAGTTTACTAAAGAACCTGCGGCTGTACTCGGCTCTAAGTCTCTGCTGTCCGCAACACCGTCGCCATCAGTATCTGTCTCTGCTCCATTCTCATCCACTTTCGCTCCTTTTGGCGTGAAAGGATCTGAATCTTTACTGTCAATCACACCATCACCATCAGTATCAATGGCAGTTCCGTCACCGTAAACTTTAGTTCCTTCAGCAGTGCTATTGTCTTTATCAAACAAATCAGAAACTCCGTCTTTGTCTTTATCACCACTTAGAATGTCGATCTTCTCTTTCATATCAGCAAGGTCGTTGTAA
>Ga0209181_10007241_pt1 | contig 15280 bp, 14 predicted proteins | sample MAT05_FD_187208 | JGI IMG/M metagenome (GOLD analysis project Ga0209181, IMG submission 187208) | Freshwater microbial communities from Lake Fryxell liftoff mats and glacier meltwater in Antarctica - MAT-05 (SPAdes) (version 2) | ecosystem: Environmental > Aquatic > Freshwater > Ice > Liftoff... | reverse complement strand
GGACCAGCCTTGCCACGATCACCTATGTCGACGGCATATCCAGGGGCTCGCCAAAACTCCTGACGGTGCGCAGCAATGCTGATTTCACGGCTGCGTTCAAGCAGCTTCTGGCAGAAACCGACCGTCAGTTGGCGGCGGCGCAAGCCAGGCCGGAAGAGTCAGCGGCATCCAGACCCGATGTTTCGAGCGTCGCGGCACCCTCGCCGGCTGCAGGGCCCGCGCCTGCACCCGGTGCTCCGCCCGCTGGCTTGTCGCCATCGGCACCCACCGCGCCGTCGACTGCATTTTCGCCACCGCCGGCGGCCGCACCGCCCGTTTCGGCTCCGGCGCGCGAATCACCGGCACCATTGGCAACTCCGGTCATGGCGATACCACCGGCGCCTCCGACATCTGCAACCGCTGCAAGCGGCAAGGGAGCAGCAGCACCGACCACGCAGCAGAACCAAAAAGCCGCCGTTGCCGCCGTTGCCGCCGTTGCATCGGCCGCTACGCGCGCCATGGCGCGCGGCGACGATCCCGTTCAACCGCCAGCGGCCGGTAGCGCGTTCCAGGGCCGCGGCCTGCAGCGCTTGGGCGAGACCGGCCTGCGCCTGGGGCCTGGCGCGACCGCGTCGGTGCAGCCGCAAAAAATACTCGAGCAGACCAGCGCCTGTTACGTCGACGAAATCAACGAAGCGATCGTCGGTGCCGAGCCGATCGTCGCCTCTTCCGCCGATCCCTTGCGCATTTCCGGCTGGGCTGCTGACCCGCGCGGACCGCGTATTCCGGCACAGGCCTGGATACGCTTGTTTGACCGTGGCGGCGGCCCCGGCCTGTTGATCGAATTGCCGCGCAATATCGATCGGCCGGATGTCGCCAAGGCATTGGGCGACCCTGTCTATGCCAAAGCAGGGTTCCGTCTGGTACTGGCGGCCGGCAAATTGGCCCCCGGCGAATATACGGTTGCCATCCTGCAGCAGCTGGGCAGCGAACTGGCGGTGTGTACCGCGGTCGGCCGCCTGAGCCTCAGGTAGGCGCGGCCGCTAGCCGCCCGAGAATCCAGGATGACGCCACCGCACGATCGTCGCCCAGAATCATCAGCACAAAAAGTTTCTCGGCAAGCGTCCGTGCCTGCTCCATGCGCCGCTCCAGCAAAGGCGTGGCGCGTGGATTGAGAACGATGAAATCGGCTTCCTTGCCGATATCGAGGTTGCCGATCTGCGCGTCCAGTCCCAGGCCGCGCGCGCCTCCCAGAGTCGCCATGTAGAAACCGTCCAGACTGGTAAACGGGTGGCCTCCCATCTGCGCCACCTTGTAGGCCTCGTTCATGGTTTGCAGCATCGAAAACGAGGTGCCGCCACCGACATCGGTAGCCAGCGCCATGCGCGCACCCACGCCGCGCGCCGCATCTATGTCGAACAAACCACTGCCCAGAAAAAGGTTGGAGGTCGGGCAATGCACCGCCACCGCTCCGGCGGCGGCGAAACGGCTCCAGGCCGACTGATCGAAATGGATGCAGTGGCCGAACAGCCCTCCCGGCCGCACCAGCCCGAAATCCTCATAGACGCCCAAATAGTCGCGGCTGTCCGGAAACATCTCGGCCACCAGCCGCATCTCGGTATGGTTCTCCGCGATATGGGTTTGCATTCGCACACCCGGATACTGGTCCAGCAGACGGGCGGCGAATCGCAATTGCTCGCGCGAGGAGGTGATCGCGAAACGCGGCGTCACCGCGTAAGTCAATCGGTCGCGGCCATGCCAGCGTTCGATCAGCTCGGCGCTGTCTTCGTATGAGGACTGCGCGCTATCATTGAGGAACTGCGGACTTTGCCGGTCCATCATCACCTTGCCGGTGACAAGGCGCATGCGGCGCGCTTGGGCGGCCTCGAACAGCACCTCCGCGGAGTGCTTGTGCACCGTCGCGTAGACCGCCGCGGTGGTGGTGCCGTTGCGCAGCAGTTCGTCGAGAAAGAACCCCGCCACCGAGCGTGCGTAGTCGATATCGGCGCAGCGCCCTTCGGCCGGGAAAGTGTAGATGTTGAGCCAGTCCATCAATTGCTTGCCGTGGCTGGCGATGATGTCGGTCTGCGGATAGTGAATATGCGCATCGACGAACCCGGGCATCAGGATGGAGCCACTGCAATCGCTCACCGGTGTACCCGGCGGCAACTGCGCGAGCAGATCCAGCGCCGTGCCGCGCCGCTCGATATGGCCGTTGCGCAGCACCAGCAGTCCATCCTCGATGTGGCGCAGCGCGCTGCTGCCGACGCGTTGCGGGTCGCAGCTGAAATCGACCAGGGTGGCGCGCACGGCGCGCAGGTCCGCACCTGGCGCAATTTGAGTCATGGCAACACTCCGTAAGTCATGCCGAGATGCCTGAGGTAATTGCGATACGCCACCGACATGCGGTCACACACCATCGACAATTCGGCACCCGCTGACAGCGGCAGCCGCCGCGGCACCTGGTTCTCGATGATCGGCTGGTCTTGCAGGAAGATACGATCCTGGAATGCACGCAACTCGCCATCGCTTTGCGCGAAATTGGTCAGCGCCAGGATGATCCAGACCCGGCTTGATTCCTCAGCCAAGGGTTGCACATGCAGGCTGATGGCCTCGCGAAAGCCCTCTTGCGCCTGCGGCATCTTGGTCAGAATCGCCGTCAGCGGGCGCACCACCCGGTAGGTGTATTCAACCTCGCTGCCGCCGTGGGCCAGGCTATTGGTCTGCGGTTGCCAGAAAAAGCAGGCGCTGGCCTGCAAGCCATGGCCACCGGCACCGTCCTCCCAAGGCTCGACCCGGTAATCGCGCACGGCAGCTTGCCCGGGCGTGCCGAGAATGCCGGCATGGACGAACGGGAAATGCGCCATGTCGAGGAAGTTCTCGACAATCCGCGGCCCGCTGGTGGCGATCTCGTACGGGCCGCAAATGACCTTGTTGAGGCGCGCATCGCCATGCTCGGGAAACGGCAACACGTCCGCCGCCGGCGTGCCGATGCACACCCAGACCAGCCCATAGCGTTCGACTACGGCAAACACGCGCGCGCTGGCCGAGGCTGGCGCAATGTGGCCCGGCAGGGCCGGAATGTCACTGCAGCGACCATTCGCTGCGAAGCGCCAGCCGTGATACGCGCACTGCAGTTCACCGCCGTCGACTTTGCCAATCGAGAAGCGTGTGCCGCGATGCGGACAGCGATCCTCCCAGGCGTGAATCACGCCGTCGTGGCCACGCCACAGGGCCACGTCACGTCCAAGCAAGCTGGCCGGCGCCACCGCCCCGGGCGCGAGCGCCGCCGCCAGCGCCAGCGGATGCCAGTCATTGCCAAGCACCGACTCGCTGATCGTCATTGGTCAGCCCGCGTGCAACGGCGCATACCAAACCGCAAAGCCGATTCCGCGCCGGCCTTGGTTCATTGCGGCGCCTCCAATTGGTCGATTGCCGCCTGCCAGCCGGTCTTGGCCGGCGCGTCCAGCCAGGAAGCCTCGATCGAGTTTTTCGCCAATTGCCGCAAATCAGCGACGGAAAGCGCCAGGGCTTGTGTGACGGCCATGTAGTTGGCGACAACATAGCCGCCGAAATACGCCGGATCGTCGGAATTGACAGTAACGCACAAACCACGATCGAGCAGCCGCTTCAGGTTGTGCTGGCGCAAGTCTTCAACCACACACAGACGGAGATTCGACAAGGGGCAAACAGTCAGCGGAATCCGGTCACGAGCCAGGCGCTCAAGCAGCGCCGCGTCGCCTTCGCAGGCCACACCATGGTCGATGCGCTCCGCGCCAAGCAGATCCAGGGCATCGCTGATGTAGGACGGCGGGCCTTCTTCACCGGCGTGAGCCACACGTCGCAGACCCAGGCCTGCCGCCTGGGCGAACACGCGCTCGAATTTGCCCGGCGGATTGCCGCGTTCCGCCGAGTCCAGCCCGACACCGGCGATGTGATCCAGCCAGGGGCGCGCCGCATCGAGCGTAACCATGGCGTCCGCTTCACTGAGATGCCGCAGGAAGCACATGATCAGGCACGAACTGATGCCAAGCTCGCGCCGACCGGCCTGCAAGGCCGCATTGATGCCGCTGACCACCGTGGCAAACGGGATGCCGCGCACGGTATGGGTTTGCGGATCGAAGAATATCTCCACATGCACCACGCCCTCGGCGTGCGCACGTTTCAGGTAGGCGAGCGTGAGATCAAAGAAATCCTGCTCCTCGCACAACACCGCAGCGCCCGCGTAATAGATATCGAGGAAGGACTGCAGGTCGCAGAAGCGATAGGCCGCGCGCACCGCCTCGACCGAATCGAAGCGCAGGCGCACACCGCGCCTGGCCGCCAGCTCGAACAGCATCTCGGGTTCAAGCGAGCCCTCGATGTGCAGGTGCAACTCCGCCTTGGGCAGGCGGCGCACGAAATCCTCAAGAGCGCTTGGGTCCATTTGAGCCGGAATCAGTCACCTGAGCGGGCCACACACGCGGCTTGTGTTGCCTGCCCGGATGCCACAGCGGCACGCGCACATGCGCGTGCCGCAGGGCTTACTTGGCCGACGGAATCTTGCCGTCGATACCCTTGACGTAAAAGTCCACCTTGTCTTTCCATGCCTGGTCGGCCTTGATGTCTTTCGCCAAGCGCTCCTTGCCGTCATTGCCCATGATCGGGCCGGAGAACACCTCGAACGTGCCTGCCTTCATGCCATCCTTGATTTCCTGCACCTTCTTCCTGATCTCTTCCGGTATGACATCGGCAATCTTGATCAGGTCGTTGGCGCCCTCCTTCACGCCCCACACCGTGCGCTCGGTCTTCCAGGTGTTTTCCATCACGTCCTTGATGGCCTTCTTGTAGTAACCGCTCCAGTCGACGATGGCCGAAGCCAGATGCGCCTTGGGTGCGAATGCGCTCATGTCGCTGTCCCAGCCGAACGCATATTTGCCGTTCTTCTCCGCAGTTTGCAGTACGGCGGTGGAGTCCGTGTTCTGCAACAGCACGTCGGCGCCGCCGTTGATCAGGCTCTGCGCGGCCTCGCCTTCCTTGGGCGGGTCGAACCAGGTGCTGACCCATACAACCTTGGTCTTGATCTTCGGATTGACGGTCTGCGCACCAAGGGTATAGGCATTGATGTTGCGCAACACCTCGGGGATCGGGAACGAGCCCACGAAACCGATGGTCCCGGTCTTGCTCATCTTGCCGGCGATGATGCCGGCCAGATAGGCGTCCTGGTAGAAGCTCGAATCATAGATGCGCATGTTGGGCGCGGTCTTGTAGCCGGTGGCGTGCTCGAACTTGACATCCGGGAATTCGCCGGCCACCTTGAGCATCGGTTCCATGTAGCCGAAGGAAGTGGCGAAAATGATCTTGTTGCCTTGCGTGGCCAGGTCGCGGAATACACGTTCAGCGTCGGCGCCTTCCGGCACCTTCTCGACAAAGCTGGTCTTGATCTTGTCGCCGAATTCCGCCTCGGCTGCCTTGCGGCCGTTGTCGTGCGCGAAGGTCCAGCCGGCATCGCCTACCGGGCCCACATAGACCCAGGCCGCCTTGAGCGGCTCGGGCTTGGGCGGTGGCGCGGGCGCTGCATTGGCTTCGGCCTTGGGAGCCTCGGCCGGCTTCGGCGCCTGTTTCTCGCCACAGCCGGCGATGGCGGCAAGCGCCAGCACAGCAACGGCTGCCTGCAGCAGGAAACGTTTGTTCATTTCAATCATGGTTTCTCCTTTTTAGGTTTACGAATGGACAAATGAAACGGCACGACAAACTCGGAAATTCAGGAACCCGGGTGAAACGGCTTGCCCAACGAGGCAGGCATGTTGATGCGGATCCACGCAGGGTCGCGCGAGATCAGCGCCAAAACCACGATGGTAGCCAAGTACGGCAACATCGACAGTAGCTGACTAGCAATTTCCACGCCTTCGCCCTGCAAGTAAAACTGCAGCATGGTAACGCCCCCGAAGAGGTAGGCGCCGAGCAGCGTGCGTGCCGGGCGCCAGGTGGCAAAGGTGGTCAGGGCAAGCGCGATCCAGCCGCGCCCCGCCACCAGGCCCTCGACCCATAGTGGTGCATAGACCACCGACAGGAATGCCCCGGCAATGCCGCACAGGGCGCCGCCGCCGAGCACCGCGCCCAGGCGAATCAGGCGCACCCGGTAACCCAGCGCGTGCGCCGATTCCGGTGATTCGCCGACCGCGCGCAACACCAGACCGGCGCGGCTCCGATACAAGAACCACGCGATGGCAATGGTCAACCCAATCGCGATGTAGGTCATCGGATGCTGCTTGAACAAGGCAGGCCCGACAAACGGCAGGTCGGCCAGAATCGGTACCTCGAACGCGGATTTCGCGGCCAGTTTCTTGCCGACGTAGTTGACCCCCACGAAGGCCGAAAAGCCGCCGCCGAACAGACTCAAGGCCAGACCGGTGGCATATTGATTGGTACCCAGCCAGATCACCAGCCAGCCGAAAATCGCCGCCATCGCCATGCCGGCCAAGGCGCCCGCGCCGAACGCCACCCAGTCGTTGCCGGTATGGAAGGCCACCGCGAAACCGGCCACGGCGGCCACCAGCATCATGCCTTCGGCGCCCAGGTTGAGTACCCCGGATTTTTCGTTGAGCAACAGCCCCAGGCCGGCCAGCGCCAGCGGGGTGCCCGACGCCAGCGTGGCCGCCAGCAACAGGGCCAGTTCGTTCATCGCGCCGTCCCTGCGGATGCGCTCGAACGCTGCCAGCGCACGCGATAGTTGATCAGGGTGTCGCAGGCCAGGAGGATGAACAGCAACAGCCCCTGGAACACGCCGGTCAACGCGTTGGGCAACCCCAGGCGCGACTGTCCGAGCTCGCCGCCGATCAGGAACATCGACAGCAAGATGCCGGACAGCACGATGCCTACCGGATGCAGGCGCCCTACAAAACACACGATGATGGCAGTGAAGCCGTAGCCGGTGGAGACATGCGGCGTGAGTTGCCGCAAGGGACCCGCCGCCTCCATCGCGCCTGCCAGCCCGGCCATGCCGCCCGACACCAGCAATGCCGTCCACAAGGCGGTGCGGGCGGAAAAGCCGGCGTAGCGCGCCGCTGCCGGGGCCAGGCCGCCCACCTGCAACTGAAAACCACGCCACGAGCGAAAAATGAAGATCCAGAACAGCGCCACCAGGACCAGAGTCACCACGAAACCGATGTGCAGGCGCGATTGCGGCACCAGATTGGGCAGCCAGGTCATCGCATCGAAAGTCCTGGTCTGCGGAAAATTGAAACCGGCCGGGTCTTTCCAGGGCACGAACACCAGGTAATTCATCAACTGCTGCGCGATGTACACCAGCATCAGGCTGACCAGGATTTCGCTGGCGTTGAAGCGGTCGCGCAGGAAGGCCACGATCGCAGCCCAGCCCATGCCGCCGATCACGCCGGCCGCCATCAGCAGCGGTGTCCACACCCAGGGGGAAGCCTTGATGCCGCTGGTGGTGGCCCACAAGGCGACGCCGCCGGCGGTGATCGCGCCCAGCAAAAACTGGCCTTCGGCGCCAATGTTCCACACGTTCGAGCGATAGCACACCGCCAACCCGAGCGCGCACAGGATCAATGGCGTGGCCTTGAGCGCGACTTCGGTCAGCTGCCGGCGGCCATTGAGCGGCTCGAAAAAATAAACACCCAGGCCGGACCACGGATTCTTGCCCAGCAGCGCGAATAGCGCCGCCGCAATCACCACCGTCAGCGCCAGGGCCAGCAGCGGCGACACCAGCGCCATCGCCGGGGAAGCCTGCGGCCGCGCCTCAAGCCTGAACATGCGCGCCTCCCACCGGTGCGCCATGCGCCCTGCCGGATTCCCGCCACAGCCCGGACATCCACGCCCCGATCATTTCAATCGAAGCCTCGGAAGTAGCGACACTCGGCGACACCTGGCCCTTGGCAATCACCACCAGGCGATCACAGATCTCGAACAGCTCTTCAAGCTCCTCGCTCACCACCAGCACCGCGCAGCCGGCATCGGCCAAGGCCAGGATCTCGCCGCGAATCTGTGCTGCGGCACCGACATCCACGCCCCAGGTCGGCTGGCTCACGATCAGGAGCTTCGGGTCGGCATCGATCTCGCGGCCGACAATGAATTTCTGCAGGTTGCCGCCCGACAAACTCTTGGCCGCCGCGCCGGCGCCGGCCGCCTTGACCTTGAAGCGCTCGATCAGGTGCCGCGCCAGTCGTGCGGTCTCACCGGTGCTGATTAAGCCCGAGCCGCCTACCGCGGCGGTTCGCGTGAGCAGCGTGTTTTGTGCCAGCGACAGTGACGGCACGGCACCGCGCCCGAGTCTTTCCTCCGGCACGAAATGCAAACCCAGAGCACGCCGCGCACTTGCCGAGGCCCGTGCGATATCGCCACCGAACAGGCGGATCGACCCCGGGGCCGCGCGCGCATCTTCACCAGACAGCGCCGCCATCAATTCCTGCTGGCCGTTACCCGATACCCCGGCGATCCCGAGCACCTCACCGGCGCGCACCGCGAAACCGATCGCGGCCAGATTCATGCCGAACTGGTCCTGCTTTTCAAGCGCGAGGTCGCGCACTTCAAGCACCACATCGCCTGCGGCGCGTGCTGCATGTTTCAATGCCGGCGGCTCGGCACCAATCATCAGGCGCGACAGGCTGGCATTGGTCTCCTGCGTCGGGTCCACTGCGCCGGTGACCTTGCCGCCGCGCAGTACCGTGCAGTGATGGCACAGGGCGCGGATTTCATCGAGCTTGTGGCTGATGTAGACAATGCTGCAACCTTCGCTGGCCAGTTTGCGTAGCGTCACAAACAGCCGTTCCACCGCCTGCGGCGTCAGCACCGAAGTCGGTTCATCGAGAATCAGGAGCTTCGGCCTGGTCAACAGGGCACGCACGATCTCGACCCGCTGGCGCTCGCCCACGGAGAGTGTGTGCACCGGTCGCTGCGGCTCTACATCCAGCCCATAATCGGCTGCAACCTGTGTCACGCGCCGCGTCACCTCGGCCAGCGACAATGATTTGTCCACCCCCAGCCAGACATTCTCGGCCGCGGTCAGAGTATCGAACAGGCTGAAATGCTGGAACACCATGCTGATGCCCAGGGCACGCGCTTCGTGCGGGTTGCGGATGGCGACCGCACGACCGTTCCACAGGACCTGCCCCTCGTCGGGACGCACCGCACCGTAGATTACCTTCATCAGAGTGCTTTTTCCGGCGCCATTCTCGCCCAGCAAGGCGTGAATCTGCCCGGCAGCGACTTCGAGCGAAACGCCGCCGACCGCGACCACGCCAGGGTAACGTTTGACGATCGATCGCAAAGCTAGCAGTGGCTGCGGGTCGCTCATTGGGGTGCCGGAACAATTGGAACTCGTGATGCGCCTGCATCGGTCAAGAACCGTAATGCTGACGCTTTCGAAAGATACACCAAGGCGGTAAGTCAATGCCTGATTGGTGCGCAAACGCCGCACGTTATTGCATGCCCCCGCAAGCGCATTCTCATTCGACCCTGCATGAGGCGCACGCGCCAAGCGCGTGCCATGGCATGTGACTTGCTGCATGTCGTATGCAAGATGGCGGACCAACCCATATTCTTGTGCAGCATGCTCGCGCACAGTGCGCCATGTTCCATTGCGAGGCTTACATCCGAATCAACTGATTGGAGATGATGCAGGACCTTTCATTCGAGCTCGCGGCGTGACGCGATCAAGGTTCTGGGCGCGGCCGGCACGCTGGCGGCCTTGGGCGGTGCCGGCGGCGCATTCGCGCAAGCCAAGCCGATCGTGGTGGGCGTGATCTACGTCGGACCGAAAGACGACTTCGGCCGGAACCAGGCGCAAGCCGAGGCGGCGGCGCAGATCAAGAAGCTCTCCGGTGTCAAGGTTGTCGAAGAGGAGAAAGTGCCCGAGACCGCCGATGCGCAGAAGTCGATGCTGGGCGAGATCTTGCGGCTGCGCGGTATCACTCACCTGATGTTCGGCGGCGTCACCACCGAGGTATGCGTGCAAACCACCATGCGCGAGGCCAACGACCGCGGCTACGAATGCCTGCTGGTCGAAGACGCCACCGAAAGCGATTTTTCCGGAGTTCAAGAGCGCCACCCTGGCGATGATCCGTGCGCAGGGCGGGATCGTCGGCTGGACTGCGCCGTCAGCGGCACTGCTCGCAGCTTTGGGCTGAAGCTGCCGCAGATTCATTCATCCATATGTGCTAATGTGGCTCGCCCTGATGGATGGCAGGCCCCGCAATGATCCGGACAACCGTGTTTTTTTATGAAGTGACGCGCGCCTGCCTGCGCAATCCGGCACGGCGCGCCGGGTGTTGGTGAATTCCAGAGCGGCAGCGCCCGCAGCGCTTCGCGCACACGGGAATTTCTCGCCAAGGCCGAGACCGACGATGCGTGGCGTCGCCGCTGATCGAGGACACCAGCGCAATGGTCGCGCGCTACGACGCCGACAGCGCGCAGCACAGGGCATTTGTGGCTGCAACCTTTGCGCCAGACGCCATGCGCCTGGTGAGCGCGGCGATCCACTCCGATATCGATTGCATGCTCTACGTTGGCGTCAATCCGGTGGCATTCACGTCAGCGCGAAGCATGGAACGGCCACCTAAACCCGACGCTGCGCCAGCCGAGCCCGAAGGGTGCCTGGTACTGTTTTCCGGTGGCCAGGATTCGAGCACCTGCCTGGCCTGGGCGCTCGAACGCTTCGAGCGCGTCGAGACCATCGGCTTCGATTACGGCCAGCGCCATGCGATCGAACTCGCCTGCCGGCAGCCGATCATCGATGCACTGAAGTCGCAGCAGCCCGACTGGGCCGCCCGCCTCGGGCCAGACCACCTGATCGACCTGGGGCTCATCGGGCGCATCAGCCAGACCGCGCTGACGCAGGAAATCGATATCCGCATGCTGCGCTCCGGCCTGCCCAACACCTTCGTGCCGGGGCGCAACCTGCTGTTCCTCACCGTGGCGGCAACGCTTGCCTATCGGCGCGGCCTGAATGTGCTGGTGGGCGGCATGTGCGAGACCGATTTCTCGGGCTATCCCGATTGCCGCGACGACACCATCAAGGCCCTGCAGGTCACGCTCAACCTGGGCATGGATAGTCGCTTGCGCATCGAGACGCCGCTGATGCGGATCGACAAGGCGGCCACCTGGGAACTGGCGCGGCAAATCGGCGGCGAACCATTGCTTGAGCTGATCGGTGAACTGACCCATACCTGCTATCTCGGCGAACGCGACCAGCGTCATGACTGGGGCTACGGTTGCGGTGAGTGTCCGGCGTGCGAGCTGCGTCGCAACGGCCACGCAAGGTGGCGCGCCGGGTTATTCTGAGGAGCAAGAGTTAGCGCTCGCCCAATTCGGCGGCATGCACCTCGGGCAAGGCCGATTGGCGGGTTTCGGGAAACCGCATGTAGCATAGCCTCGAGTGAGGCATGTTTCTGGCATGCTTGATGCAATGCTCAAAGCTACGCGGCCGGGACGCGGAATGCGGGAGCATTGCGCAAGCGTGCGACCGCATCATCAACCCTGTGCAAGCGTGACCAAGCGCGCGGCAGGATTGGGGTAAGCTTACGCTTCGCCACTTTTTCGCAGGCTCCTCCAGATGAAATTGATAGTCAAACATCGCTACCGCCACACCGACGCCGGCACCGGCGAACGGGTCGAGACGCGCCATCGCATGACCGCGGAAGCGGCCGCCGCCTCCGACATGGTCGATGCCGAGTTGATCGCGGATACCCGCGAAGAGCGCTACGTGAAAGACAATCCGAACGCCCACGGCTTCGGTCCGAATTTCGCGATTGCAGCCAAGCGCTGATTGTCAGCGCGGCAACCGCGGCGCGGCGCTGTTTCCACCGCACCCGAACGGCGGTGCCAGGAAGAGTCAGGTCGTGAACACGGCTTGAACTCTGGTTTCCAGATCAAGTTGCGTGAGCCACGTCATCGCCTGCTCGCGGTTCGCACCACACATCTCGGGCGCCGGCTGCAGGCCGCCGCAGCAGCTCGGCCGCAGAGGCGAGTTGAATATCGCGCAGCGATAGTCCACGGTGAGCTGAACGCAACGTACACCTGCCGGCTTGCCATCAGGCATGCCGGGAATCGGACTTGTGATCGAGGGCGCAATGCAACAGGCGCCGCAGCCGGCGCGGCACTCGTTACGCAGCACTGAGGGCACCGCGCCCGGTCTCGAACCGCCTACTTCACGCCCAGCTTCTGCTTCACATCCATGCCGACCTTCTTGTTGACGAATTGCGTGGTCGCCACTTTCGACAGATCGACGTCGCCCGCCTTGTACAGGCCGGCCTTGACCATCTTGTCGTAAAAATCCTTGATGCGCGCCTCGGACATCGCGCCGATGCCCATGGTCAACGCATCACCGGTATCGACAATCCCGAGTTTCTTTATCAGCGCGATCGATGCCTCGATCAGTTCATCGTTGGCCTCAGGGTTGGCCTTCTTGATCAAATCGTCGGCCGGCTTGCGATTGCCGTACAGGTAGTTGTACCAGCCGATGATCGAGCCTTCCATGAACTTGCGCACCGTCTCGGGTTTGTTGCGCACCAGATCCCAGCGCGTCTCCACCGTGGTCGAGTAGGTCGAAAACCCCTGGTCAGCCAAAAGGTGCACCACCGGATCGAAACCGGCCTGCTTGCGAATCGAGATCGGCTCGGAGATGCCGTAACCCTGCTGCACCGACTTCTTGTCGGCCAGGAACGGGCCGGCATTGAATCCGTAGGGCTTCAACTGTTCGTCACGAAACCCATGGTCGGCCTTGAGCCATTGCCAGAAGCTGAACTGTCCGTCCTTGGAAATGAAAACGGTCTGCGCCTTTTTCAGATCGTCCCAGCGGTCCATGCCCTGGCCGGGATGCGCGATCAGCACCTGCGGATCCTTCTGGAAGATGGCGCCCACCACCACCGTCGGTACGCCGTTCTTGACATGGTCGAACGACAGCAGCAGGTTGCCGGCCATCAGGAAATCGATGCGGCCGGCCGCCAGCAGCGGCCGGTTGTTGACTTGCGGCCCGCCCTGCACGATCTCGACGTCCAGTCCGAGGCGCTTGTAGGTGCCATCGGCCAGGGCCTGGTAGAAGCCGCCGTGTCCGGCCTGCGCTTTCCAATTGCTGGAGAACACCACCTTTTCCTGCGCCCACGCGGCCTGGGAAGTGAGCAAAGCGGCGGCTACCAAAAGCAAGCGTTTCATTCCTGTCTCCCTTAAGTCAAAGCGAAAAAATCAAAAATCGGCACTCAGGGCTGCGCCATGTCGGGCGTCCAGCCACGGGTTTTCCCGGGGTTCATCAGGCCGTGCGGATCGGCGACGCGCTTGAATTCGATCTGCGATCGATCGATCTGCTTCATGCCGCCATCCTCGATAGTGTACACATGGGGATCGAACACCACGCAACCATCGGCCTCGAATTCGGCAATGATTTCATACAGCCGCTGGCGGTCGAAATAGGCCACCAGCGGCAGGCCGAATACCGCGTGTTCCCCGAACTGGCGCGCGAATTCGTGATGAAAGTAAAGCTCTTCGCCGTAGCGTTCCATCTGGCGCGCCACCAACGCCGGATCAAACGGGGACGGATGGGCGATTTGCAGATAGGTGAAGCTGCGATCGTGCCTGAGCGCCATCAGCGTGGTGTGGTTGTAGGCGCACTCGAAGGCCGGCGGCAACTGCGCCGCGCGCACCGCATCTTCGTTCATGCAGAGTGTCTCGACGCCGCCAAAGCGCGCCGCCAGCGCGCGATAGTCGGCGATCTGCGCGGGGTTGACCATGGCGAACATGGCATCGCGGTCGGCTGGAAATCGCGCGCCCAGTACGCCGTAAAAACGCGCGAAGCGACGCTCCACGGTGGTCAAAAGGAACACGTCGATGGCGGCGCTGGCGGCCATGCCGAAGCCGAGCGCGCTGCCATAGTCGGGAAACAGCATGATGTGATGCAGCCAGTCGACCGCCGGTTTCAAGGCCAGCTCCAGGCGCGTGATGATGCCGTTGGTGCCGAAGGCGTGATGCACCTTTTGAATCTGCGCGCCCGAAAGTTCGATCACCTGCGGCGTTTCTTCGACGGTGACCACGCGAATCAGGCTCACATTGCCGGCATCCTTGAGAATGCCGTTGCGAATCGAGCCCACACCAGCGTAGCCGCCGGCGATGAAACCACCGATGGTCGCGATGTCGCGCGTCGAGGGGTACATCAGCGTTTCCTGGCCGCTTGCACGCACCGCACGTTCGAGCGCCATGATCATGATGCCGGCCTCGCACAACACATGGCCCGGCCTTACGGCCAGCACGCGATCAAGGCCGGTGATGTCGAGAATCACGCCGCCTTCCAAGGGCACGCACTGGCCATAGTTGCCGGTGCCGCCACCCCGTACGGTAAGCGGCACGCGCAGTTTGGCGCAGGCGGCCGCCACGCGTATCACTTCACTCTCGTCGCGCGGCCGCACCAGCAGGTCGCCGCGCTTGCCGTCGAGCAATTCAGTGAGAATGGGGCTGTACCAGAAATAGTCGCGCGAGGCCGCCGCCAGGCGATTCGCCTCCGTACTCATCTCGATACCTTCAAGCGCGGCGATCAGCCCCGCCCGGTCTGTTTCACGCACTGACATCAACCATCTCTCCTTGACGGATCAGGGTACGCCCGGCCGGCGCCTTGCCGCCCGGGCTCAACAGTTCGGCCATGTCGCGCCCGCCGAACAGCAGCCAGTCGGCGGGCGCGCCGACGGCGAAAGGATCGCCCCGCTCAAGCCCCATGGCCGCTGCGGGCGCCGTGCTGACCGCATCCAGCCAGCCTTGCGGTGCCTTAAGATGCGCCAGCATTACCGCTTTCTCGAAGGTATCGAGCAGGTCATAGCCGCCGTATGGATAGAAGGTATCAGCGACATTGTCGGTAGCGAAGCAGACCCGCACGCCGGCGGCGCGCGCCTCGTTGACCAGGGTGATGCCCCGTTCAATCGGCGTGCCGCGCCAGCTACCCTGCAGATAGGCATTCGTGGTGGGCAAGGCAACCAGCGTGATGCCGGCCGCGGCACAGGCATCGAGTGTGCGCAAAGCCTGATCGCGCGGCTGCACCGACAGCGAGCAGGCGTGCCCGCACACCACCCGCCCGCTCATGCCGTAAGCGAGCGTCAGCGCGGCAATCGCAGCAAGACCGCAGGCGTCGGCATGCAGACCTTCATCGACGTGAAAGTCGAGCGCGATGCCGGCCTCGGCGGCCGCGCGAAAAACCCGTTCAAGGCCGGCTTGCGCTTCCGGCTGACGGTAGACAAAGGCCCCCATGATCGCGCCGGCTGCGGCCAGGCGGCGCGCGATGCCGGCGGCCACACCATCGACTGCCAGCATGTCGATCGGCGCCAAC
>Ga0209181_10007239_pt1 | contig 15283 bp, 6 predicted proteins | sample MAT05_FD_187208 | JGI IMG/M metagenome (GOLD analysis project Ga0209181, IMG submission 187208) | Freshwater microbial communities from Lake Fryxell liftoff mats and glacier meltwater in Antarctica - MAT-05 (SPAdes) (version 2) | ecosystem: Environmental > Aquatic > Freshwater > Ice > Liftoff... | reverse complement strand
CCTCCCCCGAGAGGACTTACTTACAAAAAAACTCCTCCCCCAGCGGGGGAGGCAGGGAGGGGGTGAAAGCCCGCCCCTGCCAAGGGGCAACTTCGCACGGCGGCGGCGGCTTCTCGCGAGATGTGATGAATCTCGAGCTTCGAGGGGGGGCTGGGAGGGGGTGAAGTTGACCTTCGAATCGCGCAGGGCCCCGCTCAGGCCTCTGGAACTACGCGAACCAGCCGCGCCGGATCGATGCCGAGTGAGCGCAGCGCGCGGCCCCAGCGCTCCTCGAGCGGCGTGTCGAACACTGTGGATGGGTCGAGGTCCGTCGGGATCCACGCGCCGCGCTGCAGCTCGTCGTCGAGCTGACCGGCGCCCCACCCTGCATAGCCGAGCACCAGGACGTGGCGCGCTGGACCACCGCCGCGCGCGATCGTCTCGAGCAGCGCGCGCGATGCGCTGACGCCGACACCTTCGTTGACGACGATGACGCCCTCGCCGGTGTCGGGCGCGCCGCGCGGGTCGAACACGATCCAGCCGGTGTGGGGCGCGACCGGCCCACCGACGAGCACGGCTTCGTCCGCAGTGCGCTCCGAGATCGGCAGGCCGAGCTCGCCGAGCACGCGCCGCATCGTCGTGCTGCCGGCGCGATTCACGACGAAGCCGAGTGATCCCTCGGGTCGATGATCGACGAGCAAGACCACCGCGCGATCGAAGTGCGGGTCGCGCAGCGACGGCGCTGCGACGAGGAAGCCGGGCGAGATGTTCGACGCCATGAGGCGCAGCGTGGCACGAACTGCTGCGCGTGAGGATGGGCGCGCGCAGCACGCCGGCGCGCATCAGCGACGCGGGAGCATCACGACGTAGACGTAGCCGGGCGCGTATTCGACGATGCGCGCGACCTGGAACTGCGCGCGCACCCACGGCAGCGCGGCGACGCGACGCTCGACCGGATAGCCCCCGAGAGAGAGCAGCGCGCCGGTCGGTGAGACGCGCGGCGCGGTCGAGGTGTGGAGCACGATCGCATCGGGCGCGCGCTCGGCGAGCCACGCGGGATCGATGGTCTTGTCGAGATGCCCGCCGGGCGTCTGCGCGACCTCCGGATCGGTGACGCCGCCGAGATCGACGACATCAAAGCCACCGGCGTACGCGAGATAGCCGACGTCGACGAGCGCGACGTTGCGCGCCCGATGCGCGAGCCAGAGCGCGAGCGGCCGCGCGATCTCGGCACGGGTCCGTCCGGCGGCGCGCACGTCCGGAAGCTGCACGCCGAGATCGACGAGCGGGACCAACACCGCGAGGGCGACCGCCGCGAAGGTGGCGAGACGCGCAGCGCGGGTACGCGAGCGCAGCAGCACGCGCGAGGCGCCGACGCTGGCCAGGAGCGCGAGGATCGGCAGGCACGGCGCGACGAGGCGAAAACCCGGCATCCAGTCGCCGCCCGCGACCGCGACGCTCGCCAGATAGGTCGCGACGATCGCGCACGTGACGCCATCACCGCGACGACCCTGACGCGCGGCGAGCGCGGCGAGCGCGAGGCCCGCTACGCCCGTGGTGACGAGCGCGGCGCGCGCGACGTACGCGAGCCCAGCGCTGAGCTCGGCGGGCTTCGCCTGCGTGGCGAGCGGCAGCAGATGCCCGAACAGCGTGACGCGATACACCGCGACGCCGACGACCAAGCTCGCAGCGAGGAGCGTGCTCGTCACCGCCGCGCGGCGGCCACCGCGCACACCGACTGCGATCAGCGCGACGACGCCCGCGGGCAGCGCCTCGGGGCGCAGCCACGCGAGCAGCCCGACACACGCGCCGACGAGCAGCGCATCGACGCGCGGCCGCGCCATCGTGCCGAGGACGACCGCCGTCAGCGCAAGCGTCGCCGCGCCAGTCTCGAGCCCAGCGACGCCCCACACGCCGAGCGTCGGGCCCGCCGCGACGAGCAGCGCGGCAATCCACGCGGCGCGCGTACCACCCTGACGTCGACGCGCGCGCGACACGACGAGCGCGGCCGCGAGCGCAATCAGCGCGAGCCCGAGCAGCTTCTGCGCGGCGATCGGCCCCACACCGAGCCCCTGCGCGACGACGCCTGGGAGCAGCCACAGCGGGCTCGTCACTCCATCGCTCGCCGCGTGTGCGTCGTCGCCGATGAACGTGAGGCCGCGGCCGCTCGCGAGTCGCTGCGCGTAGCGCGCGGTGATGAACGCGTCGTCGATGGTGAACGGCCACGCGAGCGCGCCGACGGCGAGCACCGCGAGCGCAGCGAGAGGCGCCGCAATGCGGGCCGAGAGCGCACGGTTCACGCGCGATCGGTACCACGCGGCGCGCGCTTGCCGTGCCGGCAAAGTGCGCGCTCTGATAGTCTTGCGCGCGAGATGGACGGGGCCGACGACACATCCGACGCGCTGGCGCGCACGCTCGAGGCGGTGACGCCCGCGGAGCTGCTCGCCGCGGCCTCGACGTCGCGACCGCGAGTCCCTGTCGACGCCGATGGTCCGGCGCGCGTGACCGATTCGCTGCTCGGCTTCGAGCTCGACCACTTCACCGTCGAGCGGCGGCTCGGTCAGGGTGGGATGGGCACCGTGTACCTCGCGCGCGATCGCTCCCTCGATCGGCGCGTCGCGGTGAAGATGCTGCGCGAAGACCTGAACGAGCGCTCCGGCCACGAAGAGCGCTTCCTGCGCGAGGCGCGAGCGCAGGCGCGGCTGACGCACCCGAACGTCGTGCAGATCTACTACATCGGCCATCGTCCTCTGCGTAGCGATGGCGGCGGTGGCTCGCTCTACTTCGCGATGGAGCTCGTCGAGGGCGGCTCGCTCGACGAGTCGATCGAGCGCGGCGAGAAGCTCGCGCCGGAGGACGCGAGAAAGGCGATGATCGAGGTCGCGCGTGGCCTCCGCGCCGCGCACAAGGCCGGCATCATCCACCGCGACGTGAAACCGTCGAACCTGCTGCGCGACGCCAACGGCTTCATCAAGATCGCCGACTTCGGGCTGGCAAAGCCGCTCGAGAACGAGGGCAACGTCGCCATCACGCAGGCAGGCACGATGATCGGCAGCCCGTCGTACATGGCGCCGGAGCAAGCGCGCGGCGAGACGCTCGACGCGCGCTGCGACATGTACGCGCTCGGCGCGTGCTTCTATCATCTCGTCACCGGGCACCCGGTGTTCGAGGGCCAGACCGCGCTCGCGGTCATCGCGAAACATCTGACGCAGCCGGTCATCCCAGTGCGCACGCGTGCGCCCGAGGTGCCGCGCAAGCTCGCCGCGATCCTCGAGCGCCTGCTCGAGAAAGATCGCGAGAAGCGCCCCGTCGACTACGACACGCTGATCGACGAGCTCGAAGCGGCCGCGCCACAGACGATCGAATATGCCGGCTTCTGGGCCCGCGGTGCGGCGGTCACCATCGATCTGATGCTGGCCGCCGGGCTCGTCGCGCTGCTCGACTGGCCCGGCATGATCGTGCACCTCGTGCACGTGACGCTCGGCCACGCGTATTTCGGGCAGACCATCGCGAAGTACTTTCTACGCATTCGCGTCGTCCGCCTCGATGGATCGCGCCTCGGGCTGCTGCGCTCGGCGGCGCGGATGGTGGCGTCGATGTGGCTCGGCTTCGCGTTCGCCGGCTGGACAGCGCTCTACAGCGGCTACGGCGAGGTGCTCGAGGCGGTCGAGCTGGTGCGCCCGGAGCACGTCGCCGATGCGCAGCAGCTGCTCGTCGCCAGCGTCATCTCGAACACGATGCTCACGCTGCTGTTCGCCGCGGGGCTCGGGCTCGCGGCGTTCCACAAGCAGAAGCGCGCGCTGCACGATCTGCTCGTCGGATCGATCGTCACCTACACCGTCGGCACCAGCGCTGCGGCGCCGCGCTCTCCGCGGTTGAAACCCCGCTGAGGTAGGTCTACCGTGGCGGCTCTCGAGGCCGCGTGATCGATGCGCGGCCGCTGTCATGCTCAGAACCAGACTCATCGCTGGCCCGGTCGCCGGGTTCGTCCTGTCGGCTGCGTTCGCGACGCTGCTCGTGCTCGTGGCGGCGTCGGAGACTCTGATCGCGCCGCTGCGCGTGAACCCAGAGCGCCCCGCGCCGGTCACGCTGCGCCTGCCACCCGTCACCATCCGCGAGACCGGCGACAACGGCGCGATCGAGCTGCGCACGATCCAGCCGATGATCCCGCGCGGCGAGCGCGCTCCCGACGCCCGCATCGCGACTCTCGCGCGCGTGTTCGAGCAGGGGCGTCGACCGCCGCGCGTCGGCTCGCTCGTCGGCCTGTGGGCGTTCTACTTCCTCCTCGCGGTGCTGCTCACCAGCTACTTGCGCACGTTCATTCCGAGTCGCGGCGGGCTGTTGCGAACGCAAGCGGGGATCCTCGGTCTCGAGGCGATGTTGCTGCTGTTCGCCAAGGTTTTCCTGCTGTTCACGCCATTCCCGGTGACGGTGATTCCGGTCGCGGCGGTGCCGCTGTGGGCCGCGCTGCACCTCGACAGGCGTACGTCGTTCATCGTCAGCACCACCCTCGCCTTTCTGACCGCGTCGTTCGTCGGCTTCAGCCTCACCGCGGTGACGGTGTTCATGGCGAGCGGCGTCGCGGCGGTGTTCGCCTTCCGCGACAAGAAGCACAGCCGCGCGCTCGTCCCCGCGGGCATCGCCGCGGGCGTCGCTGGCGCGGTGGTGCTCATCGCCGCGAAGATGTTGTTCGAGGGCGGCATCGACGTGTTCGCCGACGTGCAACTCCTCTGGCACTCCGAGATCCTCTCGACGCTGGTCGGCGGCGCGGCGTCCGGCGTGTTCGCGTTTTTGCTCGAGCCGATGGCGGTGACGATCCTCGGGGTCGCGACGCGCGCGCGGCTGCTCGACCTCACCGATCTCGAGCAGCCGCTGCTGCAGAAGATGGCGCGTGAGGCGCCGGGCTCGTGGGAGCACTCGCGCGCGATGGCGAACCTCGCGGAGGCGGCCGCGGCAGCGATCGGCGCAGATGCGCTGCTCACGCGCGTCGGCGCCTACTATCACGACCTCGGCAAGACCTGTCAGCCGAAGTACTTCGTCGAGAACTTGCTGCACGGCGAGCAATCGCCGCACGTCGAGCTCGAGCCCGACGTCAGCGCAGACGCGATCATGGCGCACGTCGTCGAGGGCGTGCGCATCCTGCGCGAGGGCGGGATCCCCGAGCCGGTGGTGGAGTTCACGTACACCCACCACGGCACCAGCATCATCGAGTACTTCTGGCACAAGTGCCTCGAGCGCGGGAACCCGAAGAACCTCACCGAGGCCTTCTTCCGCTATCCGGGCATGCGGCCGCGCAACAAGGAGACCGCCATCCTGATGCTGATCGACTCGATCGAGGCCGCGGCGCGCACGGTGAGCCCGCCCGAGCGCGCGAAGTTCGAGGAGATGGTGCAGCGCATCGTCTTCGTGAAGCTGAAGCAAGGGCAGCTCGACGAGAGCGGGCTCACGCTCGAAGATCTGCGCATCCTCTCGACGCGCATCGTCGACACGCTAGTGAGCGTGTATCACGGCCGCGTGCGCTATCCGTGGCAGGACCGGCAAGCAAGCGGCGCGGCGCAGCTGCCAGTGCCAGGTGTGGCCACCGAGGAAGACGTCGCGCGCGGTCGCGCCGCCGCAGGACTCGACGCGCCCGCCGAGCCCGAGGCGAAAGATCCCGCCAGAGAGCCGCACGACGACGGCCCTGGCTGTTGATGGCGCTGCGCCGCAGCGGCGTCGACTTCGCTGCGCTGTGGCTCGCTGGCGCGGCGCTGCTCGGGCTGTGCGGCTGTGACGCGCTCGGCAATCCGCCGAGCCGCGCGCGCACGCCCGAGACGACGACGCAGGTCGGCGCGTTCACGCTGACGACGCGCACCGAGACCGTCACCGCGGCGCGCTCGGCGGAGCTGCTGCGTCGCATCGAGGGCCGCCCGCATCACGTCGACGCGGTTCGCGCGCCGTATCTCACGCTCGTCGTCGTCGAGGTCGCTCCGCGCGGCGCCACGCTGCCGCGCCACGTCTCGCTCGCGACGGACCTCGCCTTCGCGTCGGGACAAGCGCAGCGCCGTCAGTGGATCGCCCCGGGCGATGCGCGGCCGTTCGTCGCCGTGTTCGGCACCGCAGCGCCGCCGAGCGCAGCGCGCACGCTCCGCGGTCGCTGAGCGCGCCTCTGATGTGGGCGCAGGGCTCAACTGGACGTCGGCGCGAGACCTGGGCGCGTTTACACAAATAACGGATGTGCACGTCTCGCTTGAAATCGACGCCCGAACCGTGGTGAAGTCTTGGGGCCGCGTCGCACGCGGTGAGGAGCCTCGATGCATCGCTTTATCAAGTACCTTCCGCTCGTTCTCGCTAGCGCGGCGCTCTCGGCGGCGGTGCTCTGCACTGCACGAGAGGCCGCGGCGCAAGCCGAGCAGGTGAAGCCGTATTTCATGGTGATCGTCGACAATTCTGGGTCGATGAGCGCCAGCACCGGCGCCGGCACGAACTCGTGCGGCATGGTGCGGACCCGCATGAGCGACGCGAAATGCGTGTTGCAGCGTGTGCTGGCGAGCTCTGGCGACGCCGTCTTCGGGCTCGAGCGCTATCAGGTCGCCGCGGGCGGCTCGTGCGGCGGAGCGTGTACCACGACGTGTGGCGGCACGGGCTGCACTGGCACCTTCCTCAACTGCAGCGGCTGCGCGAACAGCGGCGCTGGCTGTCCGGTGGGTGGTGCCAACGCCAATCAGGGGCAGGTTCTCGTCCCCATTCAAGAAGACAACACCGCGAACCTGCTCCAGTGGGTGAACTTCACCTGCGGCTCGTGCGGCGCAACGGCGTCGCTCAACCCCGAGCTCGAGGCGCGCACCTGGACCCCGATCGCAGGCTCACTGCGCGGCGCGCGGCGCTACTACGAAGGCGGCGATCCGACGTTCCCCACGGGCCCCATTTCTGGCGACACGTTCCGCGGCTGCCGCCCGTACTACGTCATTTTGCTCACCGACGGCGAAGAGTCGTGCGCATCCGACGCCGCGACGATCGCCTCAGCGACCGAGCTGCGCGCGACCATCGTTCCCGCGACGGGCACGTTCGACATCAGGACGTTCGTGATCGGCTTCGGCATTGGTGCGGGAGACGCGCAGATCGAGGCCATCGCGACCGCGGGCGGCACCGACGCGCCGGGCGCGAATCGTGGCTTTTACGCGACCAACGAGGCGACGCTCTCCGCGGCTTTCAGCGACATCATCGCGTCGAGCATCCTCACCGAGACCTGCAACAACAACGACGACAACTGCAACGTCATCCGCGACGAAGGCCTGCCGAAGTTCTGCAACACCGGCATGGGCGTCGCGCCGCCGGACTGCAGCAACACCGCCGTCGATCGCCCGCTCTGCACGCTGTGCGCGGCGCCGGTCGAGACCGCGTGCGACGGCGTCGACAACAACTGCAACGGCGTCGCCGACGAGGGTCTGCGCAACGCATGCGGGACATGCGGCGCGGTGCCGACGGAGATCTGCGACAGCGTCGACAACAACTGCAACGGCGTGATCGACGAGGGCGGCGTCTGCGGCAGCTGCGTGCCGAGCACCGAGATCTGCGATGGCCTCGACAACGACTGCGACGGCTCGATCGACGAGACGCTGATGCGGGCGTGCGGTACGGCTCTGGGCGCATGCGTCGCCGGCACGCAGACGTGCAGCGTGGGCATGTGGAGCACGTGCACCGGCACTGGCCCGACGACGGAGATCTGCGACGGCATCGACAATGACTGCGACGGCGTCGTCGACGGGAATACCCGTCCGTGTGGCTCGAGCACCGGCACGTGTCTGCAAGGGGTCGAGGTCTGCACCGCAAACGTGTGGGGCACCTGCACTGGTGCGACCGGACCGGGCGCGGAGATCTGCGACGGACGCGACAATGACTGCGACGGCAGCACCGACGAAGGCAATCCCGGCGGCGGCGGGATGTGCGGCACGACGACCGGAGAGTGCAGCGCAGGTGCGCTCGCGTGTCTCGGCGGCGCGCTCACCTGCACCGGCGGCACGAGCCCAGTGCCAGAGACGTGCAACGCGCTCGACGACGACTGCGACGGCGCGACGGACGAAGGTGTGGCGACCATGGGGCCATGCGGCACGGCGGTCGGCGAGTGTGATCCCGGCGTGCTCAGCTGCTCGAGCGGCGCGTTCGCGTGCGTCGGCGCACGTGGTGCCGTCGCGGAGCTGTGCAACGGCCTCGACGACGACTGCGATGGCAGCTCCGACGAAGGCAATCCGGGCGCCGGCGCGACCTGCGGCGACGACACCGGCGCGTGCAGCTTCGGCGCGTTCCAGTGCAGCGCTGGCGCGCTCACCTGCGTCGGCGGCATCGCGCCCGCGGCGGAGACGTGCAACACGATCGACGACGACTGCGACGGCCTCACCGACGAAGGCAACCCCGGCGGTGGCGCGGTCTGCGGCACCAACACTGGCGAGTGCGTCACCGGCACCCAGACGTGTACGGCGGGCGCGCTCGTCTGCACCGGTGGCGTCAACGCCGTCGCGGAGACGTGCAACGGCCTCGACGACGACTGCGACGGCAGCACCGACGAGAGCAATCCGGGCGGCGGCGCGAGTTGCGGCACGGACACCGGCGCGTGCGTCGCCGGAGCGCTGACCTGCACCGGCGGCACGCTCGTGTGCAGCGGCAGCACCGGTCCCGCGACGGAATCGTGCAACGCCGTCGACGACGACTGCGATGGCAGCACCGACGAAGGCAACCCCGGCGGCGGCGCGAGCTGCGGCTCGGCGGTCGGCTCGTGTCGGCGCGGCGCGCTCACATGTAGCGCCGGAGCGCTCACCTGCACTGGCGGTGTCGGGCCCATCGCAGAGACGTGCAACAGCGCAGACGACGACTGCGACGGGCTCACCGATGAAGGCAATCCGGGCGGCGGCGCGGTCTGCGGCGTCGCCACCGGCGAGTGCGCGACCGGCGCGCTCACGTGCACCGCGGGTGCGCTCGCGTGTACTGGCGACGTCGGACCGCGCGCGGAGATTTGCGACGGACTCGACAACGACTGCGACGCGGCGACGGACGAGGGCAACCCCGGCGGCGGCGCGGCGTGCGGATCGGCGATCGGCGCGTGTCGCACCGGCGCGCTCGCGTGCACCGCGGGCGGGCTGATCTGCACGGGAAGCACGGCGCCGCGCGTCGAGACCTGCAACGGCGTCGACGATGACTGCAACGGAGCGACCGACGACGGCATCGCGAGCCCCGGCACCTGTGGTGTCGCCACCGGCGAGTGTGATCTCGGCGCGCAGCGCTGCGTCGGCGGCGCGTTCGTTTGTACGGGTAACGTCGGGCCGGTCACCGAGATCTGCGATGGCCGTGACAACGACTGCGACAGCGCGACGGATGAAGGCAATCCCGGCGGCGGCGCGGTCTGCGGCACCTCGACCGGCGCGTGCGCGCCCGGCGTGAGTCAGTGTCTCGCAGGTGCGCTGGTGTGCACCGGCGGCGTGACGCCCGCTCTCGAGATCTGCAATGGCTTCGACGACGACTGCAACGGGCTCGTCGACGAGGGCAACCCGGGCGGCGGCGCGAGCTGCGGCATGACGGCTGTGGGCGAGTGCGAGCTCGGCGCGCTGGCGTGCTCGATGGGCGCGATCGTCTGCGTCGGCGAGACGGGTCCGACTGCGGAGCGCTGCAACGGACTCGACGACGACTGCAACGGGCTCGTCGACGACGGCGATCCGGAGGGCGGCGCCGCGTGCGGCGACGACACCGGTGAGTGCTCGCCGGGCACGACGGCGTGTGTCGCAGGCGCGCTCATCTGCGGCGGCGGGACCGGCCCGACACCGGAGGTGTGCAACACGCTCGACGACGATTGCGATGGCGTCGCGGACGAAGGTCTCGCGGTCGGCGCGCCGTGCGGCACGGACGTCGGCGAGTGTTCGCCTGGCGTGTTCCTGTGTCGCGCGGGCGGGCTCGTCTGCGAGGGCGCGATCGGTCCCGACACGGAGATCTGCGACACGCTCGACAACGACTGCGACGGCGCCGTCGACGAGGACATCGCGCTCGGCGTCGCCTGCGGCTCCGACGAGGGCCTCTGCGCGGCCGGCATGGAGCAGTGCATCGCCGGACGCGAGGTGTGCGTCGGCGAGGTCTCGGCGACGCCGGAGACCTGCGACTGCGACGACAACGACTGCGACGGCACGATCGACGAGCCGCGCCCCGACGGAACGCTTTGCCCCGGCGGCGCGACCTGCGTCGACTGCCAGTGCGCCCTGCCCTGCGTGCTCACCGAGTTCGGTCCGCAATGCCCGACCGGCCGCGCCGCGTTCATGAGCGGCGACCAGTGCTTCTGCGTCGCGGCGGCCTGCGACGATGCGGCCTGCGCGACCGAGACGCAAAACAGCCCGGTGACGAGCGCGCCCGCGTGCGCGCCTGACAGCTCCGGGCTGCCGGTGTGCGTGTGCAAGAACAACGCGTGCACGTTCCCCTGCGAAGGCGTGATCTGCAGCGGCGGCACCGTGTGCGATCCGCGTGACCCGATGGGCCGCTGCGTCGAGGACAGCTGTCGCGGCGTCGGCTGCCCGAGCGGCGAGGTCTGCAACCGCACGACCGGCGACTGCATCGCCGATCCGTGCGTCGTGGCTGGCTGCGGCGCGGCGGAGGCGTGCCGCGATGGCGCGTGCGAGCCGAGCTGCGCGACGGTGACGTGCGCGCGCGGCGAGGTCTGCAGCGCGGGCGTCTGCGCCGTCGATCGCTGTGCGGACGTGAGCTGCGGTCCGACGCAGCTCTGCAATCCGGCCGACGGAGTGTGCACCGGCGATCTGTGCATCGCTGGCGGCGTGCGCTGCGCGACCGGCACCCTCTGCGATCCGCTCACCGGGATGTGCAGCGAAGAGCCGTGTGCGCGGCTGCGCTGCCCGGCGGAGCAAGTCTGCGTCGACGGCGAGTGCCTCGAGGACGCGCCGACGATGCCGGACGGCGGCATGCCGGACGGCGGCACCACGCCGATCGATCTCGGGCCGCCGGATCTCGGTCGGCCGGTGACGCGCGTGCTCGCCTCGGGTGGCGGCGGCTGCGTCTGCGCCGTGCCCGGAGTCGCGCAATCGTCCCCGCTCTCGGGAGGCGCGCTCGGGTGGTTCGCCGCGCTCGGCTTCGTCGCGCTCATCGTCTCGCGTCGTCGTCGCGCGCTGCGCCGTGGCGCGCTGCGCCGTGGCGCGAAGACCGCACGCGTCGTACTTGCGGGCGCGCTCGCGCTCGTCGTCGGCGGCTGCGACGTCGATCCGTACTGCATCGACTGCGTCACGGACGCGGACGCCGGCGCGGATCTCGGGCCCGTCGATCTCGGTGATCGCGACTTCGGCGGCGACACCGGCCCGACCGACGCTGGACCGCCGGATCTCGCAGCGCCCGACGGCTGCGTCGTAGGCGCGACGGAGCTCTGCAACCTGCACGACGACGACTGCGACGGCGAGATCGACGAAGGCGTCGACATCACGCGCGACCCGTTCAACTGCGGCGCGTGCGGCAACGTCTGCTCACCGCCGCACGCGTTCGCGACCTGCGACGCGAGGGTCTGCGGCATCTCGACCTGCGACGTCGGCTGGCACGATCTGAACGGCGATCCCGCTGACGGCTGCGAGTATCGCTGCAGCGAGTCCGCCACCGACGACACGCTCTGCGATCTGCGCGACAACGACTGCGACGGCGCGACCGACGAAGACGTCGTGCTCGCGACGGATCCGCTCAACTGCGGCATGTGCGGGCGCGTCTGCCGCTTCTCGCGCGCGACCGCCGCGTGCACCGATAGCGTCTGCGCGTTCGGCGGATGCGAGGCCGGCTTCTTCGACATCGACGGCGTCGTCACCAACGGCTGCGAATACGCGTGTACGCCGAGCGATCCCGCGGTCGAGGTCTGCAACGGCCGCGACGACGACTGCGATCGGATGATCGACGAGGGTGACCCGGACGGCGGCGGCGCGTGCGGCTCCGACATCGGCGCATGCGCGCGCGGCGTCGAGGCGTGCATCGCCGGCACGCTCGTCTGCACAGGTGGCGTGTCGCCGTCGACCGAGACCTGCAACGGCCAGGACGACGACTGCGACGGCGACGCCGATCAGGGCAACCCGCAGGGCGGTCGGCTGTGCGGTCCGGGAACCGGCGCGTGCACGCAGGGCCGCGAGATTTGCACCGCGGGCGCGTTGCTCTGCACGGGCGCAGTCGGACCCATTGCCGAGAGCTGCAACGGCCTCGACGACAACTGCGACGGCACCATCGACGACGGCAACCCCGACGGCGGCGGCAGCTGCGGCACCGACGTCGGCGCGTGCGTGGCCGGTGCGCTCTCGTGTCGCGGCGGCGTGGTCGTATGCGAAGGCGCGGTCGGCGGCACCGACGATGTCTGCAACGGCGTCGACGACGACTGCGACGGATCCGTCGATGAAGGCAATCCAGGCGGCGGCACGCTGTGCGGCACCGACGTCGGCGAGTGCACCCCGGGAGCGACGGTCTGCACCGCAGGCGCGATCGTCTGCGTTGGCGCTATCGGCGCGACCGCGGAGCGCTGCAACGCGCTCGACGACAACTGCGACGGCTCAGTCGACGAAGGCGATCCGGACTCCGGCGGCAGTTGCGGCTCCGCCATCGGCGCGTGCGCTGCGGGCGCCCTGCGGTGCCGCGCGGGCGCGCTGCTGTGCGAGGGGCTCGTCGGACCTACGAGCGAATCGTGCAACGGCGTCGATGACGACTGCGATGGCGCCGTCGACGAGAGCAACCCGGGCGGAGGCGGCTCGTGCGGCTCCGACATCGGCGCGTGCGTCGCGGGCACGCGCGTCTGCACCGCGGGTGCGCTCGTCTGCACTGGCGGAACAGGAGCAGGCACCGAGACGTGCAACGGCATCGACGACGACTGCGATGGCAGCACCGATGAAGGCAATCCCGGCGGCGGCGCGAGCTGCGGCTCGGCGACCGGTGAGTGCGCGACCGGCACGCAGGCCTGCGTGTCCGGCACGATTCAGTGCATGGGCGATACGGGCCCCGCGCCGGAGCTCTGCGATGGCCTCGACAACGACTGCAACGGCGTGAACGACAACGGCAATCCCGGCGGCGGCGCGGCGTGCGGTACAGCGACGGGCGAGTGCGCGACGGGTCTGCTCACCTGCACGTCCGGCGCGTTCGTCTGTGTCGGCAGCGTCGGCCCCACGGTCGAGACGTGCAACTCGCGCGACGACGACTGCGACGGCTCGACCGACGAGAGCATCGCCAGCCCCGGACCGTGCGGCTCGGCCGTCGGTGAGTGTCGGCAAGGCTCGCAGCTCTGCGTCAGCGGCGCGTTCGCGTGTGTCGGCGGACGTGGCCCGCAGACGGAGCTCTGTGATCTGCGTGACAACGACTGCGACGGCAGCGCCGACGAGAGCAACCCCGGCGGTGGCGCCGCGTGTGGCACCGACACCGGCGAGTGCGTCGCTGGCATCGTGACCTGCTCGCTCGGCGCGCTCGGCTGCGTCGGCGCAGTCGGCGCAGCGACCGAGACGTGCAACGGCCGCGACGACGACTGCGACGGCACGAGCGACGAGAGCAACCCGGGCGGCGGCACCAGCTGCGGCATCGACACTGGCGAGTGCAGCGCAGGCACCAACGTGTGCAGCGGCGGCTCGCTGATGTGCACCGGCGCGGTCGGTCCCGGCACCGAGTCGTGCAACGGCCGAGACGACGACTGCGATGGTGCCGTCGACGAGGGCAATCCCGGCGGCGGCGCGTCGTGCGGCACCGACACCGGCGCGTGCGTGCGCGGCGCGCAGGCCTGCACGGGTGGCGTGGTCGTGTGCACCGGCGGCGTCGGCCCAACGTTCGAGACGTGTAACGAGGGAGACGACGACTGCGACGGCGTCATCGACAACGGCTTCAACAAGACGACCAGCATCGACAACTGCGGCACCTGCGGCAATCGCTGCCTCTACGCCAACGGGGTCGGCGCGTGCACGGCCGGCAGCTGCGGCCTCGCCGCATGTCTGCCCGGCTTCGTGAACCTCGACGGGCTCGCGTCGAACGGCTGCGAATATTCATGCAGCTTCAGCGGCGCGGAGGCCTGCAACGGCCGCGACGACGACTGCGACGGCATGACCGACGAAGGGCTCACAACGCCGACCAACTTCTGCAATCCGAACGGTGTCTGCGCCGGCACGCCCGCGACGTGTGGCGGCGCGCTCGGCTGGCGCTGCGTGTACCCGGCGAGCTTCCAGACGCCGGAGACGCGCTGCGACGGCCTCGACAACAACTGCAATGGCGCCGTCGACGAGCCCTATCCGCTCCGCGGCACGGCCTGCAATGTCGGCGTCGGCGCGTGCCGCCGCACCAGCAGCTTCGCCTGCAACGCGGCGCAGAACGGCGTGATCTGCCCCGTAGTCGCGGGCACTGCGGCCGCGTCCGAGCTCTGCAACAACCTCGACGACGACTGCGATGGCGCGATCGACGAGAGCATCCCGCTCGCGAACATCTCGACCGTCACCGTGAACAGAGCCGCGGGCGGCACGATGCAAGTGATGCAGTACGAAGCGTCGCGCCCCGATGCGACCGCGCTCGTCGCCGGCGGCGCAAGCGCCGTCGCGTGCTCGCGCGTCAACGTGCAGCCGTGGACCAACGTCACTTGGCCAGAGGCCGCCGCCGCGTGCTGCGCGCTCAATCCCTCGGGCACGTGCGGCGCCACCGGCTGGCGTCTCTGCGAAGCGCTCGACTGGCAAGAAGCCTGCGAAGGGCCAGCCGTCTCACCGTGCCTCTACGGGTACGTCGGCACCACCGCCGTCTGCCGGACCAGCGCGCCGCTGACCTGCAACGGCGACGAATACGACTCCAACGCCGTACTCGCTGGTGACCAAGACGCGCTGTTCACCACCGGCTCGCCGACGTTCCCGATGTGCGGAACCACCTGGGCAGGCGGCGTGGTTCGCGACCTGTCCGGCAACGTGAAGGAGTGGACCAACACCTCACCGTCGACCGGCGTACACGCGATCCGCGGCGGCAGCTACAACAACGTCGAGCTCGGCCGGATGTGTACGTTCAACTTCACCGTCGGCTCGAACACGTTCAGGTTCCCGAACACGGGATTCCGCTGTTGCAACTACTGAAGAGCCCGCATTTTCATTCATTTCGCTCCCGCGCGGGTTGAGCCTGAGCCTCGTCTCATTGCGCTCCCGTCACGCCGTCTCATTGCGCTCCCGTCACGCCGTCGCTGTGCGAAGTTCCCCCGCTGGGGGAGGCTCAAGATTCATCACATCTCGCTTGGAGAATCCGTCGCCGTGCGAACTTGCCCCTTGGCAGGGGCGGGCTTTCACCCCCTCCCTGCCTCCCCCGCTGGGGGAGGAGT
>Ga0209181_10007236_pt1 | contig 15288 bp, 14 predicted proteins | sample MAT05_FD_187208 | JGI IMG/M metagenome (GOLD analysis project Ga0209181, IMG submission 187208) | Freshwater microbial communities from Lake Fryxell liftoff mats and glacier meltwater in Antarctica - MAT-05 (SPAdes) (version 2) | ecosystem: Environmental > Aquatic > Freshwater > Ice > Liftoff... | reverse complement strand
ACAGTGTATGAGGAAGATGAAAAAATATTTGAAGCATTAAATGCGGGAGCCAGTGGATATATCATAAAAAAAACGGCCCCTTCCAAATTAATAGAAGCCATCAAAGAGTTATATGAAGGCGGGGCTCCCATGAGTAGCCAGATAGCCCGAAAAGTTGTGATGGTATTTCAACAAAAACCCGGTGGCATTACAAATGGGTCGCTTGATATTCTAACAAAAAGAGAATTAGAAATATTGGAAATGCTGGCCAATGGCATGGTGTACAAAGAGATTTCTGAAAAATTATTTATCAGTTCAGAAACAGTGCGTAAGCATGTGTACAATGTATACAATAAACTGCATGTAGGTAACAGGGTAGAAGCTGTAAACAAATATTTTGGCAGATGATTCCAATCACTGTTATAAAAAAAGAAAAGGCCCCAATGATATGGGGCCTTTTCTTTTAACCTATTTTAAATTTTACCAGTTTAATTCTATCACATTATTTTTTCTGTTCACGTCTGCCATCCTTTTACTGGGATCTACTTCTACCCTTTTTAAATCAATCAATTTATTTTTAAATTCTATTACATAAGTCGGATGGGTCCATCTCCAGGGTTCATAAACTATTCTTGTTTCATTGGTATGCTCTGCCAGTTTTTCACCATACATAAGATTGAGTGGTATGTAGTGCATTTGTGTGGTACCATCTTTAAAGGTTAGCCGCAAATCTATTGGCATAGGCATATACCCGGTTCTTTTCAGTCTTATTTTAGATAGTCCGTTTTCTTCCCACAAACTGTCTATGCCATAATCAATGGTTTTGGTAGAGTTTACAAAATACATCTGGTACCAATCCAGTTGAATACCACTTACGTCTTCTGCAACTTTCATAAAATCATTTACATTAGGATGCTTAAAACGCCATTGCCTATAGTATTCCAGCAAAATTTTATCCCTTGCATCAGCTCCAATTATATAGCCTAATTGCTCCATAAACACTTCGCCTTTAGAATAAGCGGCAGACCCATAAGCAGCGTTGGTATTAAAATAATCTGCATGAGTTGTAAGCGGTTCTTCCAGTCCGCTTTGCACCAGGCTAAAATAACTATTGTATGCGCCACTGTGTGCTTGTGGCAATACGTTTTCTACCAGGTATCTCAGGTTTTCATTATCAGGTCTTTTTTTTAATGCATCTTCATAGATGCTTATATCGGGTCTGCCAGTATTAAACTGAGTTACAAGATTTTCAGCAAAGCTGGTAAAACCTTCGTCCATCCATGCATACAAACTTTCATTGGTACCCATTATCATTTGGTACCAGCTATGCATCCACTCATGAATGGCAGTTCCCAAAGATGGGGATGATATCAATGTAGCCATGGGATATTCCATACCACCATCGCCTCCATGTATAAATGAATATTGTGGATAAGGATATTTACCAAATTTTTTTTCAATAAATGGTAATACTTTAACTGCTGCATCGGCAACTTTTATCCATGCACTATCATTTTTTACATCACCTGGTTTATCATTATAAATTACATGAATTACCGGCCCGTTATTTATACTTCGGCTAATATGTTTATACTCCGGATCTGCAGCCCACACAAAATCATGAATATTATTACCCACGAAATGCCAACTACGTTTATCCTTAGTTGTTGGTTTTAATGCTGTACCTGCTTTATCATAACCCCAGCCAATTTCACTGGCATTAACCAGTAGTCCTGTAGCACCCAGTTTATAATTTTTTTCGATATTAATAGTTACATCAAAATCGCCCCATACGCCATAAAACTCCCTGGCCACATATTGGTTGGGATGCCATCCATCATTATCATACTCACACAATTTAGGATACCACTGGCTCATGCTGTAACGTACACCTGTAGCGGGATTATCTCTTCCACTTCTTCTCACCTGCATTGGAACCTGTGCCTCAAACTCCATATCCAGGATAACTTTAGAATTGGGTAAAATGGGTTTGGTAAGTTTTACTTCCAGTATGGTTTCATGGTATTTAAATGGCTGTGGTATGCCATTCATTTTAATGGATATTATTTCTTGATAACCTATCTCATCCTCTTTTAATTTTAAAATTCTATCTTTTACTCTTGTATCCCAATCAGGGCTCCCATTTATTATCGCTTTGCCCAGTTCCCTGCTGCGCACATCCATACTGCTGTTGGGTTGAAAAGCATTAAAATAAAGATGATAAAAAAGCCTGTTTAATTTATCGGGAGAGTTGTTGGTATACTCTAACTTTTGTTTGCCTGTAAACTTATTTGTATTTACGTCCATATTTATGTTCATATCATACTTAACCTTTTGTTGCCATCTGCCAGGCTGTGCCTGTGTAATAAGTATTAGGAATAGTGCAATAAGAAATAAGAAAGTTGACTTATTATTCATCTTGTTAATTTGTTTGAGTAAATTTCGACAAAAATAATGTTATGCAAAATAGAAAACTTATAAACGGCCATCAATTCATATCTTATACAAAAGAAACATATGGTGCAGATAAAATGATAGAAAGGTCTGCATCATTTTTAATGCATATGAACAAAAGAAGAACCTGCCGTGATTTTAGTGATAACCCAATACCCAGGGAAGTAATTGAAAATATTATTTTATCAGCATCTACCGCTCCAAGCGGTGCACACAAACAACCATGGACTTTTTGCGTGGTGGAGAACCCGGCCATCAAAAAACAATTACGGGAAGCTGCCGAAGCAGAAGAATACGAGAGCTATAACGGCCGCATGCCCGAAGAATGGAAGCAAGACTTGCTGCCACTTCAAACTGACTGGAAAAAAGAATTCCTGGAGATAGCTCCCTACCTTATCATCGTTTTTAAAAAAAGCTATGAGTTAGATGAAGCTGGCAATAAACGCAATACTTATTATGCAAACGAAAGCTGCGGCATAGCCTGTGGATTTTTACTGGCAGCCATACATCATGCAGGCCTGGCAGCGCTTACGCATACCCCCTCGCCCATGAATTTTTTAAGTAAAATTTTAAACCGTCCGGTAAATGAAAAACCTTATTTATTAATACCTGTTGGATATGCCGCAGATGAATGTTGGGTGCCGGATATAAAAAGAAAAGTACTAAAAGATGTTGCAATATTTTTTTAAGAGACTTTACCTTCTACTACAATCACAATTTCGCCCTTCACAGGTTTGGCATTAAAATGATCATGTACTTGCTGCAAAGTGCCTCTTTTATTTTCTTCAAATTTTTTGGTTAGTTCCCTGCTAACGCAGCATTGCCTTTCGGTACCAAAATATTGGATGAAATCTACAAGTGTTTTTAAAATGCGCATGGGACTTTCGTAAAATACCATCGTACGTTCTTCTACTGCCATCTTTTTTAAAAAAGTTTGCCGGCCTTTTTTTAATGGAAGAAATCCTTCAAAACAAAAACTGTTAATAGGCAGACCGCTGTTTACAAGCGCCGGAACGAAAGCTGTAGCACCAGGCAAACATTCTACTCTAATTTCATGTTTTACACATTCTCTTACCAGCAAAAAAGCAGGATCGCTTATACCCGGGGTACCTGCATCTGTAAGCAATGCAATTGTTTTTCCTGCAGCCATCTGGTCGGCAAGATGAGATACAATCTTATGTTCGTTGTGCTGATGATAAGGCGAAACCGGTTTGTGAATATTATAATGATTTAGCAACACAGAAGAAGTGCGGGTATCTTCGGCCAGTATGAGATCTACACTTTTTAAAACCTCTATGGCCCTAAAAGTCATATCAGCAAGGTTGCCTATAGGAGTGGGAATAATGTAGAGCATATAGCTGTAAGTTATTGCTGTTAGCTGTAAGCAAATGCAACTCTTATAAAGCTAACTGCTGATGGCTAAAAACATGTGACTGGTTTTTAATTGACAGTTACTTCAAACATTTCCATAACCGGGTTAGCCAATAATTTTTTGGCTGCTTCTGTAGCAATTTCTATTGCTTGTTCTTTGTTATCAGCTTCAATCTGCAGGTCAATATGTTTACCAATTCTTACATCAGCCACTTTAGTTATTTCTAAATTTTGCAATCCACCCAATACGGCTTTACCCTGTGGGTCTAACAAATCTTTTAAAGGCATTACTTTAACCTGTGCAGTAAATAACATAATTATTTGTTTTTGAAAAGCAAAGATAAAATAATGTACCCTATAAAAATGACCGGAACAGATAACCATTGAAATAATGCAACAGCCACCAATGAAAATACCACAAGGATGATTTTAGGAAGGTTATTTTTTAGTGATTTATCAGAAAACTTCAATGCCATCAATGGCAACTTACTGATCATTAACCAGCTTACCAGTGCAATAAGACCATACAACAACCACTTATTCAATAAAAGATTAATAATAGTTTCGTTACTGCTTTGCCAGTAAATCATTGGCAGCGATGCAATCAATAAACCCACAGCAGGGATGGGCACACCTTTAAAACCCAATTGCTGACTTTTATCTAAATTAAACCTTGCCAACCTGTAAGCACCTGCTACAGCTATTAACAATGCGGGGGCCAGCCAAAGAACAGATATGTCTATTCCGTTTTCTTCTCTTGCAAAACTCATTCTTAAAAACTGGTAAACAATCAGGGAAGGTGCCACTCCAAAACTTACGAGGTCAGCCAATGAGTCAAGTTGTTTTCCCATTTCTGAGGAAGCATTAAATAACCTGGCCACAAAACCATCTAAAAAATCTACTACCGCTGCTATAGCAATGAAAAGGGATGCCATCCATATTTTTTCCGGAATATCAATGTATTGAGAACCTTCTGCTGTGTATTGAATGGCAATGCCATTTTGCAAAATGCAAATGATTGCAAGGCATCCAAAAACAAGATTAAGCAGCGTGAAAATATTTGGTATTTGTTTCATAAAACCCCAACCCCTAAAAGGGCTTTTAATTTAAAATAATTGTTACAACTTTTTTTAAACAGATCGTTGACTTTAATCTATTTAAAAAATTTAAGGCTTGTTTTATTAAGCCAGGTTAGCGGGATTTCATCAACGCTTCTATTTCATCAACGGTAATAGGAATATTTTTCATCAAATCTTTACTACCATTTTTTGTTATCCAGAAATTATTTTCAATACGAATACCCATTTGCTCTTCTTCTATATAAATACCTGGTTCAATGGTAAAAACCATACCTGCTTTAATAGGTTCTGTTCTTGTACCAAGGTCGTGTACGTCAATTCCCAGGTGATGGGAAATTCCATGATAAAGGTATTTTCTGTAAGCCCTGTTTTCAGGATCCTCGTTTTTTATATCCGACTTTTTAAGCAACCCTATTTTTTGAAAAACAAGCGTGGCTTCATCCCCTACTTTTTCTGTATAATCAATAATACTAATACCGGGTTTTAAAATACTGGCAGCATAATGATGCAGGTGAAGACATGCATTGTAAACGGTTTTTTGCCTGCGTCCAAATTTTCCATTAACTGGTATGGTCCTGCTCAAGTCGGCGCAGTAATTTCCATACTCTGCACCAAAATCCATTAGTATCAATTCGCCATCTTTACACTCCTGGTTGTTTTCTACATAATGCAGTGTGCGTGCCCTGTCGCCACTGGCAATGATTGAACCATAAGCCGGACCTGTACCACGCTGCATTAGAAAAGAATGATAAATTTCAGCTTCAATTTCATACTCCATTACCCCGGGTTTTATAAACTGCAACAAGCGTCTGAATGTATTATCAGTAATATCAATCGCCTTTTGCATCACCTCTATTTCTAAAGGGGTCTTTATGGCCCGGAGATCTTTTAAAATACGGGCGCTGCGTTTGTATTGGTGCAGGGGGTAACGTTGTTTCATCATTTCTGCAAACCTGTAATCCCTTACCTGAACGAGGTTTGATTTTCTGTCATTTTCATTACTGTTCAGATAAATTATGTCGGACCAGTGAATCCAAGGTTGTATCATTGCATCTATTGAATCTAACCATACAATAGTTGATATGCCGGAAATGGCTGTTGCCTCATTTGTTCGAAGCCTGTGACCATCCCATTTTTCTTTCATTTCATTTGGCCTCACAAGCACCAGCACCTCTCTGTATTTAGTATCCGGATTATCTGGAAATAATACTAACATGCTTTCTTCCTGCTCAATGCCCGTGAGCCAAAAAAGGTCTGAATTCTGTTTAAACTTATATAGTTGATCAGCATTGGTAGGTAATTCGTCGTTGCTATTAAAAATAGCGATGGCATTTTTATCCATCCTGTCTGTAAAGCGTTTACGATTCTGAACAAAAATGCCGGAATTGAGCGGAAGATATTTCATGAAAATAATTTTGAAAATGAAAACATCGTTTATAAGCTGTGAGTAATCTGATTTGCAATATACGTTTTATAAATTTTTTAATTTCTGCTTACAATCACATAAAAAATAATATTTTAAAAATTTACAACATTTAAGAGAACCACTTAAATCTATAACCGTTTTTAAAAAAAAGGCAATACTGCAAGATATTTGCAAAAAAAAACAATTTATACTTAAAAAATTAAACGCTCTCTATAGAAGTGAGCGCATTTTTATAAAAAAATGATCCCCTACCTTTACCCCCTAATCAAAAAGCTTGCTATGTCAGTATCTACGATGCTTGAAGCCCCTATAAAGGCTTTGGGTGAAATGGGTTTATCTAATACCCATAACATCCACTATCAATTAACCCCTACCGAACTAAGTGAACAAACCTTAAAAAGAGGCGAAGGTGTTTTAAACGATACCGGAGCCCTGGTAATTAAAACCGGCCAATTTACCGGTAGAAGTCCCAAAGACAAGTTTACAGTAAAGGATGAATTAACTGCTGATACGGTAGACTGGAACGACTTTAATATCCCGATAGAAGAAAAATATTTTTTTCAGTTAAAAGATAAAATGCTGAAATATTTATCGGATAAAGAAATTTGGGTGAGGGATTGTTTTGCGTGTGCAGATGAAAAATTTCTATTAAGCCTTAGGGTAATTAATGAAAATCCTGCTCACAACCTTTTTTGTTACAATATGTTCATGAGACCATTGGAACAACAATTGGAAACTTTTTCTCCTCAATGGCATGTGATCCAGGCTCCGGGCTTTAAAGCCAACCCATCTGAAGATGGTACCCGTGCAGAAAATTTTGCCATCCTTAGTTTTAAACATAAAACCATTTTAATTGGTGGCACTGGTTATACAGGAGAAATAAAAAAAGGGATTTTTACCATGCTCAATTTTGTTCTTCCCGTACGGGCCGATGTATTAAGCATGCATTGTAGTGCCAACATGGGCAATGATGGTGATACTGCCATCTTCTTTGGTTTGAGTGGTACCGGCAAAACTACATTGAGTGCAGATCCTAACAGAAAATTGATTGGAGATGATGAACATGGCTGGACAGATGATGTAGTATTTAATTTTGAAGGTGGTTGTTATGCAAAAACAATCGACTTAAGTGAAGAAAAAGAGCCGGAAATTTTTCAATCCATCAGACCCGGAGCTTTGGTAGAAAACACCACTTTTTTTGAAGGTTCCAATAAAATAGATTTTAGCAGTAAGGATATTACAGAAAATACAAGGGTAAGTTATCCTTTGAATTTTATAAGTAATGCATTGGAACCCTCTATTGGAAAAACACCAAAAAATATATTCTTTTTAACTGCCGATGCATATGGCATCCTGCCTCCCATTAGTAAATTAAGCCCAGGGCAGGCCATGTACCAGTTCATTAGCGGATATACTGCAAAAGTTGCCGGAACGGAAGCAGGCGTAACAGAACCAAAAGCCACATTTAGTGCATGCTTTGGCGCTCCATTCTTGCCATTACATCCGGGTAAATATGCAGCTATGCTGGGAGAAAAAATGAAAGAGCATAATGTAAATGTATGGATGATTAATACAGGCTGGAGTGGAGGCCCTTATGGTATAGGCCATCGGATGAAACTGGGTTTTACCAGGGCCATGATTACAGCGGCACTGGAAGGGAAATTAGACAATGTAGAATATGTTGCACACAGAACATTTGGCATGATGATGCCGAAAGAATGTCCTAATGTTCCATCCGAATTATTAAGTCCCAGGCATGCATGGGCCGATGAAAATGAATACGACAAAAAAGCAAAAGAACTGGCTGCGATGTTTGTAAAGAATTTTGAAAAATATGCAAGCGGAGTTAATGAAGAAATTTTAGCAGCGGCACCAACCATTTAAAAGTTTAAAGCGTTTAATCAATAACGATTGAGGCTCCGATATTATCGGAGCCTCAATCGTTATAATTACTTTTAATACCGGATGAAAAATATAGTGCAGTAAAAATTATCTGTTTGAATTGCCTATGAACAACAGCCTGGCCAGACGAAAACGCATTTTAATAAATTTACAACTTGTATTCGTTTTGATTATTCATACAAAGTGAATTTAGTATCTCTTTAAAACTCCATTTCTTGTATATTTCCTTCTACCACTAATTTGCCCAATGTTTTTTCCCTAATCTCTTCAACACTTACGCCCGGCGCTCTTTCCAGCAGTTTAAAACCTTTTGCTGTTACTTCCAGTACCGCCAGGTCAGTCACAATTTTTTTTACACATCGTGTACCTGTAAGCGGTAGTGAGCATACAGGTAACAGTTTACTTTCTCCTTTAGGGTTGGTGTGCATCATGGCAACAATGATGTTTTTAGCACTGGCCACCAGGTCCATAGCACCACCCATACCTTTTACCATTTTTCCGGGTATTTTCCAGTTGGCTATATCTCCATTTTCACTTACTTCCATAGCGCCTAACACTGTGAGATCAACCTTGCCGGACCGGATCATACCAAAGCTCATGGCACTATCAAAAAATGAAGAACCGGGCAAAGTTGTGATGGTTTGTTTACCCGCATTAATCAGGTCGGCATCCTCTTTCCCCTCTTCCGGAAATGGACCCATACCAAGCAATCCATTTTCACTTTGCAATACTACATGCATCCCCCCGGGAATATAATTAGCTACCAATGTAGGAATTCCAATTCCAAGATTTACATAGTAACCATCCTTTAACTCCCTGGCAATACGTTGAGCAATTTGATATTTATCTAAAGCCATATTGATTTCGGATTTTTGAGTTCGGAAGTACTTCATAATTGAAGACCACTAATTAACTGATTAACTTATTTCCTCACCATTCTTTGTTCAATCCTCTTTTCATAATTACTACCTTGAAAAATACGATTTACAAAAATGCCAGGCGTGTGAATATGATTGGGATCCAATGTTCCGGCAGGCACCAACTCTTCTACTTCTGCAATCGTTACTTTACCAGCCATTGCCATCAGAGGATTAAAATTTCTGGCAGTGTCTTTATATATTAAATTCCCTTCCGTATCTCCCTTCCATGCTTTTACAATGGCAAAATCTGCGTCAAAAGCGTATTCCAACAGGTAATCTTTTCCATTAAAGTTTCTTACTTCTTTTCCTTCTGCTATTTCTGTTCCAACGCCGGCAGGTGTAAAAATAGCAGGCATTCCATATCCTGCAGCCATACACCTTGTAGCAAGTGTTCCCTGGGGTATCAATTCCACTTCCAGTTCTGCATTCAATAACTGCCTTTCAAATTCTGCATTTTCACCTACATAGGAAGCAATCATTTTCTTTACCTGTTTTTTCTGCAACATCAGGCCAATTCCAAAATCATCCACCCCTGCATTATTAGAAATACAGGTAAGCATTTTTACTTCTTTTTTTACCAATGCTGCGATTGAATTTTCCGGAATACCACATAAGCCAAATCCTCCCAGCATCAGCACCTGGCCATCTTTAATATCAGCTAATGCTTCCTCTGCATTTTTAAAAACTTTTTTCATCAATTGGTTTTTTATACAAAAATTTAATAGGATTAAGGCTGAATGTATCTTTTTTAAAATCCAATTTTTTAGGTATTATTACTAGCTTTTGTTGTCTCTCTAACATAGTATCAATCATTTCTTTCATCAGCAATTGGTGATTAAGATAATAATCATAACTTTTATAGAATTCGCTTTTTGTAACCTTATGTAATTTAAATATTGCCTGCTGAAGCCTGGCGTTTTCTATCTCAATATTTTTAGAAGAATCTTTTTTTACAAATTCATTTGCAAAAACATCTGCCCTGATATAATCCCAATATACCGCCTGCATTTTTTCTGGCATCAATATATCTGAGGGAACCTTTTTTTTTGAACAGGAAGAAAACAATAAAGCAACTAAAATTACAACTAAGCTTAAGTATCTCATTTCAATTGTTCTTTGTATGTACCAGCATTGGTAAGATCAAGTTTTTGTAATAATTCCAATGCCCTTGCTTTATCCATAGGCATCGCTTTAGAAAATATTTTTATGAGTTCTGTAGATTTTCCCTGGAAGAAAAACTGGTTAATCATTGTGTTGGGATTTTCGTTGTTGAAGTTGCTCAAGAGATTTAAAACATTCAACATCTCTGTTCTGGATGCTTTTTCATCTTCATACATTTTATCCATACCCAGTCTGTAATAATTATAATACACATCATGCATGATATTATAACGGCTGTTAAGCATGTTTTCTACCAACCAGTACCTGTTTCTAATTCCATCAAAAGCTTTCCATCCGCTAATCCCTCGTCCATCCGGAGCATTGTTTACGATATTCTGTGCTTTTTGAAAATAAATATCGCCTCCTTTCGGGGCAAATGAGAGATGATCAAATGCCAAAATTAAATTAGCATAATATGCAAATGCAGCGGTGAGATTGGATACCAATGCATCTGATCCACCTACCCTGTTTTCGTTAAACTCCAGTATCTGAAATTCTACATATTTGAACAATACATTATCATCCTTAAAATTAATAATTGGTGAAAGATAAGTGGTATTAAAAACCGGGCGGGCGGCCTGTACTGTAAGGGATGCAGCATACACGTTTGCTTCAGATGTTTGCTCAAGGTTCAGGAGAAAGTTACAATCAATTTTTTCGTTGGCAGCATAAGTTTCTGATGTCCACTTTTTGTTATTTAAAAAATTATTGAGTGCAGTTTGAAGTGTTAGAAAAGTATTTCTGTTTACAGTATTACCAACACGGTTAGCCACCACAGTTACTCTTGCATTCAACTCCTGTGCATGAGTAATAGATACTCCCAGCGAAAGGAAAATTAAAAAGATGATTTTATTCATTTGAATATTTAATAATAGTGTTTATAATATCAGCAGCAATGGCTGTTTTAGAATTGGTATCATAATGATACTCCTCACCTTTTTTTGTAAAAATAGTTATTTTATTGGTGTCGCCTCCAAATCCGGCCCCCTCGTCATTTAATGAATTAAGAACGATCATATCTGCATTTTTGGATTGTAGTTTGCCTAATGCGTTCTCTTTTTCATTATTGGTTTCCAACGCAAAACCTATCAAAAGTTGATCGTCTCTTTTTAATTCGCCCAATTTTCTCAGAATATCTTTTGTCTTTATAAACCGTATTACGAGTTCTTCTTCGTTCTTTTTTATTTTTTGAGTTTCACTTGTTGCAGGCGTATAATCTGCCACTGCCGCATTCATAATGGCCCAGTCAATATTTTCAAAGTTATCAATACAAGCATTATACATTTGTTCTGCAGATATTACTTTTAAAACTTTTAAACCTACCGGTAATTTTTCAGAAGTGGGACCAATGATCAATGTAACTTCTGCACCACGGTTATGAAGATCCAAAGCAAGTGCTATGCCCATTTTACCGGATGATGCATTACCCACAAAGCGAACAGGATCTAATGCTTCATGGGTTGGACCTGCAGTTATCATCACTTTTTTTTTGAGCAGTTGCTTATTTTTTAAAAAATAATCAGAAAGCCACATCATAATTTCCTCTGGTTCTGCCATTCTTCCTTCCCCGAAAAGCCCGCTGGCCAATTCGCCTCTATTTACAGAAATTATTTTATTTCCATATGCTTCAATTGTTACGATATTTTTTTTGGTAGAAGGGTGCATCCACATATCTTCATCCATAGCTGGTGCTACCACAATTGGGCAGGTTGCAGAGAGATATACTGCCAATAGTAAATTATCGCAAGCACCTATTGCCATTTTGGAAAGGGTATTACAACTTAGTGGTGCAATTATCATTATATCTGCCCACCTGCCCAACTCTACATGATTAGCCCAGGTGCTATTATCCGATATTTTAGAAAGCACTTCATTTTTAGATAAAGTACTCAATGTAAGTGCTGATATAAAATCTGTAGCAGAAGGAGTCATTATAACTTTAACTTCTGCACCGGCTTTTATAAGAAGACGTATAATCGTAGCAGTTTTGTAAGCAGCAATACTGCCAGTTACTCCCAGTAATATTTTTTTATTTTTCAGCATAAATAAAAACGACGGTTATACAACCGTCGTTAAAAATATGATTTCTTATTTAAAAGAATCGGTAAAATTAAGAATATCAGCTAAACAGATCTTCGTCGCTTTTGCGATGATAAATTTTGTCTTCAAGAAACTCAGTAGTAGCCAAAAGCGCAGGGTTAGGCATTCTCTCGTATGCACGGGATATTTCTATTTGCTCTTTGTTTTCATGAATTTCTTCCAAGCTATCTGTATGGCTGGCAAATTCCTCCAGCTTATTGTGTAACTCTTCTTTAATAGTAATATTTATCTGATTGGCTCTTTTAGAGATAATGTTGATAGACTCATATAAATTACCTGTTTTGTCTTTTAATTCAGATAACCTTTTGGGCTCTACCGAACTGCTTGTATTACCGCTTAACTGACGACGAATTTTGCTCATTTTGTATTTCTTTTATTTGAGTTTTACTTAAATTGTTATATTCTTCTGCATCCTTTAATAATTTACTATCAGGATACCTGTCTGCAAAATCTTCATATTCATCTACCACTTTTTCATATCGCTCTATTTGCTTGTCAATATAGCTCATTTTTGCAAATCTATAATATGACTTAATCACCATCAATTTGTATTCTTCACCCTTTAATGATTCAGGATATTTATTAAGCAGGTTAGTAAAAGTAATAGCCGCTGCCCTGTACTTTTCAAGATTGTAGTATAATTGCGCCGATCTGAATTCTTTTTGTTCAAGTTTTGCCCTGCTTTTATCAATTATTTCTGATGCTTCTATATTCTTTGGAGAACCAGGATGAGTGTTGATAAAACTTTGCATCATATTCATGGACTTTACTGTGTTCACCTGCTCAAGTTCCAATTTAGGACTTCTTTTATAATAGGAGTATGCTCTCATATAATCAACTTCTTCTGCCCTTGAACTTGTAGGGAAAACCTCAAGATAACCTTTAAAAAGATTTTCTGCATCGCTATACAAACCCTGGTAGTAAAAACAATAAGCGTATTTGTAGTAAAGATCTTCAAACTTCTGTGTTCCTTTATACACAGGAAATAAACTTTCGTATAACTGTTGTGCTAAACGGTATTTCTTTTTACCATAGTATTCATCAGCTTTTACAAGTTTATATTCGACATCCTTGCTTTTTTCTACTTTACTATACTTACTGCAAGAAATAAGAAGGAAACTTAACAGAATAAGACCAGAAAATACTTTTACTAATTTCATAAAGAGTTGTAAAATTAACGGTTTTTTGCGAATATGAGTTTATTTAATTAAATGTCCAAAACCAAATCGTTAATGATTTTGTAAAGCCCGTAAAGTAATAAACCCTCCACAAAGGAGGGTTTATTTATTGAGCAAAAAATACAATATAAATATAGTATACTAGTTAGATTTGATATCTAAAGTATTTTTATCGCCACCACCAACTTCTGCATTAGTAGAAATTCTGTCAGTACTGATACCTTCAGTTTCAACTAAATAGTTTCTGATAACATCCAATCGTTTTTGTGCAACAGCCTGAGAAGCTTTAGATGCTTCCGGATAACCATTTACAGTTATTGTACAATTTGGATTTGCTTTTAGTTTTGCTGCAGCAGTAGAAAGTAAAGCTTTTGCATCGCTTGTTAATGATGTTCCATTTCCTTTAAAAGTTACACTTGGATAGTCAGTAGGACAGGTTGCAGTAACAACTGCTGCCATATTTTTGCAACACTCAGGATCTGGACATTTACCAACGCCATCAGCATCAACTGGCTGACACTCTGTAGGAGTAATCAATTGCTTGTCTTTGCTATCCGGAACACCATCACCATCAGTATCCAAACTAACACCATGAGTATCTACTGGAGTACCAGCGGGTGTATTAGGCTCACGATCTAACTGGTCAATAACACCATCCCCATCTGTATCATCCAAAATTGGCTTTGGAAGTTTCATATGTTTTGGATTGTTTAATTCGCTGTATGCATAATCCAAAGGATTTAACCACCATAATGGCTCAACAGATTTTGCTCCAAGATTGAAATTTAAACCAAGGGAAAGATAGTTGTAAGAATCCCAGTTAGGAGTTAAAGCAGCATCACCAATTGCATGTTCCTGCCATTGTTGGCCATCTAACAAATCATCTTTTATAAAGGTATGACGATTCTCTATTGCAAGATTAATCCTTTTACCTAATTTGAAAGCTACACCAGCTAAAGCAGTTGTAGAGAACCTCAAAGTATTATCACCCAAAGTAGGACGACGATTTCCCTGAGCCTCTGCTTTTGTTTCATAAGTATCATCCATACCATCTTTCAATGCCTTTAAAACATCCTTTCTGTCTTTGTACACTGGAGTTTGTAATCCGTTAAACAAAGTAGTATATGGGTTATTGCCCGCATCAAGGGCATTAACCATTACCTCATAAGCAGTTGCACCAACGCCAGCACCAACATAAAATACGTAACCAGTTTTTTGTTTATGGAAACGTATGTTATTTAAGGTAATAATACCTTGTAAACTCAAATCCTGAGTTTTGTTTTTATAGTTATAAAAAACTAGATCTTGTCTTGGTGCTAAAGGACCACCATAACCAAACCTATTCTCAAGAACACCTGCATTATTCCTTTGGATTGATGCATATCTATTCCATGCTACATTTTTTGAAAAGTTTTGGGAACGATTATAATTCATTCCTTTTCCAGTACCATTAAGATATTGTGCTCTAAGGGAGAATACATAGCCAAATGCCTTCCTAACATGAGCGGCAAAACCTAGTGTAGGAAATTTACTTGACACATCACCCATTACATTGAAAGCACCCGCTGAAATTCCTATTTCCCACATATTTCGTGGTTTTGCAGGAAAATTATATGAATTATTCCAAAATTCGTTTTGCTGAGGCATACTCTTAGCAGATATTACAGATGAATCATATACATCGTAACCACTCTGAGATTGTGAGAATGCTCCCATTG
>Ga0209181_10007233_pt1 | contig 15291 bp, 13 predicted proteins | sample MAT05_FD_187208 | JGI IMG/M metagenome (GOLD analysis project Ga0209181, IMG submission 187208) | Freshwater microbial communities from Lake Fryxell liftoff mats and glacier meltwater in Antarctica - MAT-05 (SPAdes) (version 2) | ecosystem: Environmental > Aquatic > Freshwater > Ice > Liftoff... | reverse complement strand
TGCCATTTTTAATTCCGCTTAACTCTAATTACCTAACTGTAAAAACAATGCCATGAAATGAATTTTTAACGGGTTCAAGTCAACGCCTTTAACTCACTGGAATGAAAGTTTTTGTATTTCTGCTATTTCACAGTACACAAGGATATCTGCTGCAGCCACCATACTTTGCGGCGATTCCCTTCCCGCATCATGTGAAAAACAATCCGCGTTCAATTTGAAATTGTGAGAATTTTTCCACTCCAATTGCGGTAAATACAGGTGATGAACAATCATCTTACAAACCGCTACTGCTGATGGAGGGCATTTGCGAATTATAATTGCCGGCTATTAAAAGTATCACCCTGTTTTAAATCGCCGGTCTCATATCCTTTTTTAAACCAGTACATTCTTTGAGCTGAGGTGCCATGTGTAAAAGCATCAGGTACTACCTCTCCCGTCGCTTTTTTTTGAAGCCTGTCATCACCGATGGCATTGGCGGCATTCAGTGCCTCATCAATGTCGCCGGGGTCAAGAATATTTTTTGTTTTTTGAGCATAGTGGGCCCATACACCTGCCAGGAAATCGGCCTGTAATTCCATCATTACTGAATAACGGTTTGATTCCGTCTCACCTGACTGCTGGCGGACCCGGCTTATTTTTTCCGCAGTGCCGTTCAGGTTCTGTATATGATGCCCAACTTCATGCGCAACCACATAAGCCATTGCAAAATCGCCGGGAGCATTCAGCTTGGTTTGCAGGTCCTGGTAAAACGACAAATCGATATACAATTTACTATCACCCGGGCAGTAAAAAGGGCCGGAGGCAGCGCTGGCATTTCCACAGGCAGACGATACACCGCCCCGGAATAACACCAGGGTTGGTTCACTATATTGTTTGCCGTTTTCAGCAAATAATTTATTCCATACATCTTCTGTTTCTGCCAATACCACTTTTACAAATTGCGCTCTTTCATCATCTGCTTTTTGTTCCTCAGGTGTAAGGGATCTGTTATTTGTTTGAGGCATTACCTGTGGTATTTTGGAAGGGTCAACATCACCGCCTCCCAAAAAAGAGTAGATCAGGTAAATTATAACACCTATCACTCCACCACCCGTTGCAATACCACCACCGGAAAGACCACGACGATCTTCAACATTTGAACTACCTCTTCTGCCAAGCCATTGCATATGTTTATAATTAAAGTTTAAAATGGATGTTGCACACCGCAACATTACCCCGGCTATGGCACATTATGTACCAACATCTACAGAACCCTCCAATGCAAAAAATATAGCTTACCGTAATCCCTGGTTTACCTCCCTTAGTTCAGTCTTTTTGCTCTTAATTCATCGTACGTTTTAAACGTGCCGCACAAGGCTTTTCGATATGATAGAAATAGTAAAAGCAACCAATAACGGCAATATGCCTGCCACAAGCAGCGGCCATATTTTTATATACTTCACCCTGTGACACTTCATTGAATTATATTCAAAAAAGCCGCCAAATATTTTTCGTTGCAAAGGGGGTGGTAATCCTTACCTGAGATTTTTATTCCCCGTTAACCAAATTAAAATGGGAGACTGTGAATAAAATGCATCATTTCCGTAGCCATTAAAAAAAACTTCAGAGACAAATGACAACTTCTTTAAACGTAGTGATGGTGCTAAACAAACCAGGTTTCTTATTTGCTTTTATTTTTTATATCCTGCCATTACCTTGGGCCGTTAAGGCGTTCAGTCGTTATTATTTCTTTAATAACTCAACGTCTTAACGACTAACGGCGATTTATTAATTCTAAGTTCTTAAATAAGGAGCGACAAACTGAAATACATCCCCTTCGAAAGCAGGATGCCAGTTTTAAATTTTATACGTTTAATTTTAGCCTGGTTTTTTTGAATCAATATGTAGCATACTTTAGCTACCACCGCCTGAGTCATCAATCAACTTTTTCGGCTTTGCAGATTTTGCTTGCCGGATACGGTAGCTAATGGTAAGATTTGTTTGTCGTCTCCTAAATTGATAATCTCCTTCTGAATAAAAATTTTTGCCATTGATAATCGACCGCATCCTGCGGGTATTGAATACATCCAGCACATTCAAATTGAGGGTACCTTTTCCTTTAAAAATATCTTTGCCCAGGGATACATCAGCATAATACAATGCCTTACGTTTACCCTGGGCCGTCTTTTGAGGTGCTTCATAATTCGCCCTCACTTGCAAGTCAATATTCTGGGGAAACGTAAACCGGGACGTTTGCCTTACAAACCAACTGTAGGTGGTGGCTTTATAATCGGGCACTATATTACTGCCATCAATATCGGCATGAAATAAATTAAAATTAAAATCGAGTTTCCACCATTTATAGAGCGCATATCCACTGGTAAACTCTGCACCAAAAGCTTTCTCCGATAGAAGGTTTTCTGTACGGGTAACCGAATTGCCCAGGCTATTGACCGTTCTGATCCGGTCGATTTTTCCTTTTGTACCACGATAATAAATGGCAGATGTAAATGAACCTTTATCAAAAGATTTGATATGGCCCACTTCAATCACATTACTAAACTCCGGCTCGAGGTCTGGATTGCCACTAAAAAAATTCCTGCTGTCAGAAAAGGTAACAAAGGGACTTAAGTCATTATAAAAAGGTCGTCTTACCCTCCGGCTATAGCTTAATTGCATGGCATTTTCTTTGGGCAATTTTAATGTAAAATGTGCACTGGGAAAAAGACTGACATAGTTTCTTGGGTTTACCTGGTTGGTTTCCTTCAGGGTGGTTTTTACATCCGTCCACTCAGTACGCATCCCCGCCTGGTAAGATATTTTTTTATGCTGGTTGCCTAATATGCCATAAGCGGCATGAATATTTTCGTCATATACAAATATATTATCCAACCCTGGTAATGGAACAAATTGTCCCGTTATATCCTGCTGGGTTACCACATAATCATTCACCATATTGCGGAAACTGGTTCTCACCCCGGTTTCAAATTTACCATCTGAGCCAATGGGTTTTACATAATCAAGCTGGAGGAGCCACTGTTTTTCAAATTCGTCATTGATTGATTTTTGGAGGATGGATTTTGAAGCAACTTCATTTCCATTAGGTTGAAAAGTATGCTGCGTAAACAACTGGTCGGAGTTTTCCCAATAGTCTATATATTTTATTTCGGCAATCAGTTCATGCCCCTTACCGGCAAAGGATTTCTTGTAGTTTACGGAATACTCCGAGTTAGGTTCTGTTTCATCTTCATCCTGCGTGCGTTTGGTGATGCCGGTTAAATTGGAAGTTTTAAACAGGTAATCTTCGTACCTGATATCCGTAGCCCTGTTCCCCTTGCTTCGGCGGTATAGGTAAGATGCAGTCAGGATGCTTTTTTCTGTAAAATAATAATCCAGGCCGCCGCGGATATTATTATTAAACCCTGTGATCAATCCTTTATTAGCTTGCTGTAAGATAAAGGTGGTATCCAACCCATACACTTCCTGGTACATAGACCCTTTGCCGGGTTGCCTGCGGTAAGCGATGCCATAATTGACAAAGAAGTTTATTTTTTTATGGCGGTAATTAAAATTCAATGCAGCGCCTAAATTGGTGGGATAGCCCGTAACCAATTCAACCGAGCCATTAAAACCCTGGCCCTTGTCTTTTTTCAAAATAATGTTGATGATTCCGGCCATGCCTTCTGCTTCGTAGCGGGCAGATGGGTTGGTAATGATTTCTACCCGGTCAACCATACTCGCCTGCAACTGCTGCAATCCGCTTCCTCCTTTTATGCTTACAAGCCCGGAAGGTTTGCCGTCAATTAAAATGCGCACATTATCGCTTCCCCTTAATTTTACATTTCCTTCCGGGTCCACCGAAACAGAAGGAATATTCGTTAAAATATCAGATGCTGAACCGCCTGCATTGGCCAGGTCTTTACCTACATTAAATATTTTTTTATCCAGTGCTAATTGCATCGAACTCTTTTCAGCCTGCACGATCACTTCGTCCAATGTATTGGCAAACGGAACAAGTTGTATATTGCCCAGTTCAACTATTGGTGTCTCCTTTGAAAGAAGAAAGACCGTAGAGGTATAGGTTTTATACCCCATAAATTCAACTTTTACAAAATAGCTTCCGTAGCTAACGGCCAGGTTAAAATTGCCGGTATCTGAGGAGAGGTTGCCATCTGCCAGGCTTAAATTATTACTCCTGTAAATTTGAATGCTGGCAAATGCCAAAGGAGCTAAAGAAACCGAATCAACAATTCTGCCTTTTATAAAAGCATTTGGAGATGTTTGTGAATAAACGGAAACTGTAAAAAGCAGGGTTAGTAAACAAACTAATATGACTGACTTTTTGATATAGTGCATTGAATTATTTTGTTGGATGATTTACCAGCCCCGCCAGCAGATTAAATAACCTGGCGACTGACTAGACTACCGGCAAATTTAACTACTGCGATATTTCCACGCTGATATTTCTTGCAGCAATGTTTACACCCCATCCTGCTGTGCATTATTGGTTAAAATGAATGAACGGGGCTTTTTTGAAGTGTAAGTACCGGGACGGGGCCTGAAAGCATTACACGGCACATAATGCGATTGCCAAACCAGACCCATCACTTTCAGCAATGCTGCAAACGTTTATGCTGTCATTCCATAAATAAGCCCCCTTTCGGCTAAGGCAGATTCTATTTCCTTATATGTATATTATGAAACTTTGAACTTGCCTTTCAAATAAGCCATCGCCATAGCGTAAGCTTCTTTGGCTTTTGCTTCGTCGTATTTTGGATTGCTGGGATTAGCAAAAGCATGTGGTGCATCAAAAATCTTATAGTTCAGCTCCTTGCCGGCAGTTTTCATATTAGCTGCAAATTCTTCAATCACCTGTTTTGAAATAAAATTTTCAGTGGCAAATAAACCCAGTACATCACTATTGAGCGATTTTAATTTCTCTACATCTTTTACCGGCATACCATAATACATTACACTGCCGATATTATGCTTGCCTGTTATAAGCGCCGATTTGAATGACCATCCGCCACCAAAGCACCAGCCCACATTGGCAATTTTTGCATTTTTTCCTGCATAAGTCATTCCTGCTTTTACAATATTTTCCAAACGGGTTTCCACCACAGTTTGCATGAGTTGCCCTGCTTCTTTAGGGTCGGCAGTTACTTTACCATCGTACATATCCAGGGCCAGCACATTCACTGCTCCGGCCAAATCATTGTAAAAAATATCAGCCTGGCGTTTTACATAATCGTTCAGCCCCCACCACTCCTGGTAAACAAACAACCATTTATTCGATTTCTTTTTTGCTTTAACAATATACCCTTTTGCGTTCTTACCATCGGGAGAAGGGAAACTAATGCTTTCTCCCTGTACTTTACAATGAATGGGCAGCGGCGATAAGTGCATCGCTATAAATGCGGGGTCGTTTGCAAACGCCACCATACCATCTTCATCTACGCGGGGATGGCAACTGATAATTTCATGTTGTGAAGGAGCTTTTATAGGCTCATTATTATTAAATCCCAGGGTGCTAAATAAAAGCAGGATAGTGTAAAAAAACATTTTATACATGGCCACAGGTTTTTAATGAATGAGAAAGCTACAGCAAAAATTTATCATTGGCGAGGACCTGTGGCAATGTTTAAAAGTTGTACAGGCATCCGTGCCTAAAAATGATCTATTCAAACCATTCAGATAAACCCCGCTTTTATTTGTTTTGATTTGTTAGTTTCTATTATATTTTTTAGTTCAAAATAAGTTCTGATCTGTAACTACCATCCATTTACGACAGGGAAATAACTGGCATAGTTTTTAATTTATTGAAAGTATTATTCATCATAAAGCCTTCCCTTATGTTGCGTTGGTCAGTCAGTTTCCTAGTAGTAGCCGTTATTGCCGCAATAGTAGGATTTGGCGGTATAGCCACTGCAGCAGAGGGAATTGCCAAAATTATATTTTATATTTTTATCGTTTTATTTATACTGTCTTTCTTCTTTGTAAAGCGTTCAGTTGATTAACTTTTTTGGAGAGATGCCTGCGTTGGCGGCAGAGCATGGTGTATCGGTCATGCTTTTTTAATGCTTTCCATTTAACTCAAAAAAAATTGATTACACATTTCAACAAAAATCAATTTGGCACAATTCCCATTGTAGAAATGATTACCCAATTAACTTAAAAAGAACTGAAAACAATTGCAAATAATGTGGCATTGTTTTTAAGCCACTTTTTCTATCTCAAAACATTTAAAATTAAAACTTGATTTATGAAAACAATGGAAAAATCAGCTACTAAACAAGCTGTATCTAAAAAACCGGCACCACAGAAAACATCCGCCAACAATTCGCAGGCATCGGGATTACGTGAATTGTTCCAGGACAGTTTGAAAGACATTTACTGGGCGGAAAAAGCGCTCACTAAAGCGATTCCTAAAATGATAAAAAAGGCAACTTCTGAAGAATTGGTTGCTGCTTTAACAGACCATCTTGCAGTAACCCAGGAACAGGTTACCCGGATGGAAGAAGTATTCAATATTCTTGGTCTAAAACCGCAGGCCAAAAAGTGTGCGGCCATGGAAGGTCTAATTAAAGAAGCCGGTGAAATTATGGAATCTACGGAAGAAGGTGTAGTAAGAGATGCCGGTATTATTGCTGCCGGGCAAAAAGTAGAACATTATGAAATTGCCACTTATGGGACTTTGTGTGCATTTGCGAAAATTTTAGGTGAAATGGATGCGGCAGAATTATTGTTACAGACGCTCAACGAAGAAAAAGAAGCCGATGATAAACTATCTGAAGTAGCGGAAGGCTCAATTAACCTGCAAGCTGCTGGTGCAGATGAAGGAGAAGAGCAAGAGGCCTAGTTTAATGTTGAAATATGAAAATGCGGGCCTCGTTTAAATATCCAGGAAGTTGCAGAAAACTGAGCTTCCTGGTTTTTGTTGTACTGCATAGCTTACCGGCCCGGGATAATTCTCTTAACCCCAATCATATCAAAAAACAATTTTATGGCAAAAAGTAAAGCAACAAAAGAAGTAGCTGAAGATAAGAAACTGGCAGACCTGGAGCCTGCAAAGAAATATGATGACGGCCAGTTTTTAACCACCAATCATGGCCTGAGAATAAACGATAACCAGAACTCTTTAAAAGCCGGGGAAAGAGGTGGAACCCTGATTGAGGATTTTATTCTGCGGGAAAAAATTCACCATTTTGACCATGAACGCATACCGGAAAGAATTGTGCATGCACGGGGGTCGGCGGCCCATGGTTTTTTTGAATTGTATGAACCAATAGGCCAATATACAAAGGCCCGGCTTTTTAATGAAACCAACGTAAAGACGCCCGTTTTTGTCCGTTTCTCTACTGTCGCCGGCTCCAGGGGATCTACCGACCTGGCAAGGGATGTAAGAGGCTTTTCTGTGAAATTCTACACCCAGGAAGGTAATTATGATATTGTAGGAAATAATATGCCCGTTTTCTTTATACAGGATGCAATAAAATTCCCCGACCTGGTGCATGCGGTAAAGCCGGAACCGCATAATGAAATGCCACAGGCGGCTTCTGCGCATGACACATTCTGGGATTTTATTTCACTGATGCCGGAAAGTATGCACATGATTATGTGGACAATGAGTGACCGGGCTTTACCCCGGAGTTTAAGAATGATGGAAGGTTTTGGCGTACACACTTTTAGATTAATTAATGAAGCTGGCGACTCCCATTTTGTAAAGTTTCATTGGAAACCACTGTTAGGTGTTCATTCTGTTGCCTGGGATGAAGCGCAGAAAATTTCCGGGAAAAATTCAGATTTTCACCGGCAGGATCTTTGGGAAGCAATTGAGTCAGGCGCTTTTCCTGAATGGGAATTAGGCGTTCAGATCGTGCCCGCTGAAGACGAACATAAATACGAATTTGATTTGCTGGATGCGACTAAATTAATACCAGAAGAATTGGTACCGGTACAACGAATCGGCAAAATGACGCTTAACCGCAACCCGGACAATTTTTTTGCTGAAACGGAGCAGGTAGCTTTTAATCCGGGCCACTTAATACCGGGAATAGATATCACCAATGATCCGTTGTTACAGGGCAGGTTGTTTTCTTATTCAGATACGCAATTGTCAAGGCTAGGAAGTCATAACTTCCAGGAGCTCCCCATCAACCGGCCAGTATGCCCTGTACACAATAACCAGCGTGATGGGCACATGCGTCAAACAATTAACACCGGCAGGGTAAGTTATGAACCCAACTCATTGGGTGGTGGCTGCCCCTTTCAGGCTAAGGCAAGCGAAGGCGGATTTACCAGTTTTGCAGAACGAATTGAAGGAGACAAAATAAGAATACGCAGCAAAAGTTTTCTCGATCATTTTAGCCAGGCCAAACTTTTTTTTAAAAGTCAGTCGGATGCAGAAAAGAACCACATGATAGATGCCGTTTGTTTCGAATTGGGTAAAGTAGAAACAACGGCCATACGGGAAAGAATGGTAAAATTGTTATCTTTTGTAGACATGGAACTGGCCGCCCCGGTTGCCGTCTATTTAGGTATCAGTGTTCCTCCGGCCGGAGATGAATTGCTAAATGGAAGTTTTCCTGCAGATGCAGATCCCGCATCCTATCAATCGGATTTAACTGTAAAAAGTTCTGTAGAAACATCAGGCGCTTTAAGCATGAAAAATACGATAAAGGACACAATAAAAACCAGGAAAATCGCATTCCTGGTAGCGGATGGTGTAGCCTCCGGTTCTGTAAATGAGATGAAGATGGCGCTGGAGGCAGAAGGGGCCGTAGTGGAACTGATTGCACCAAAGTTATGCCCGGTAAAAGCTGAAGATGATACGGAATTCGAGATAAAGAAAAGCTTTCTTACCGCCGCTTCGGTGCTGTATGATGCGGTTTATGTTCCCGGCGGAATTAATAGTGTCGCTACGCTGGCGGACGAGCCCGATGCCATTCATTTTTTAAATGAGGCATTTAAACACTGTAAGGCAATTGCGGCAGACAAAGATGGTTTGCAGGTTATAGACGAATGTTATTTCTCACGTAAAATTCCCGACGAACTAACAGAAGAAAGCGTACTGATGACCGGCATTGTAGTTGGTGATGATGTAAAAGCAATGTCGTCGTTATTTGTAAAAGCAATTGCCCAGCACCGTTTTTGGGAAAGAGAGAAGCCAGGTAAAATACCTGCCTGATAGCTGTTGGAGTGAAGTAAAAAGTACTGTGCCTGATTATAATAATATCGTGTGTTGTTGGTGGTAGTCATCAGCAATACACGATATTAACTTTACTATTTTCTGATCAGGAATAATAATATTTAAGAGCTCTAAAAAGTACCTGGATGATTTGATTCGTTTACCATCATGGAAATTATAATGCTCAATCATAAAAAACATCTTGCACTTTTAAATGACTATGAAGCCGCTGCTCAGGCCGCTCATTTGAGTTATGTTAATGATAGGGATCCTGGCATCCAAAGAATTAAAAAAGGAGACAGGTTCCGGTATCAATATAATGAACAATTAATCCGAAAGACAACTGAACTGGAGCGAATTAAAAAGCTGGCAATACCACCTGCCTGGGATAAAGTATGGATATGTGTGAATGACAATGGTCATATACAAGCTACAGGATATGATGTACGACTGCGAAAACAATACCGTTACCACACGCAGTGGAATGCATTACGCAACGAAACCAAATTTCATAAACTATTGGAATTTGCTAAGGTATTACCGCAGCTCAGGTTACAGGTGGAAAAAGATTTTTCACTCAAAGATCTTTGCGATAAAAAAGTAATAGCGGCGGTTATTGGTTTAATGGAACGTACCTATATCCGGATAGGCAATGCTGAATATGAAAAGATGAATGGCTCCTATGGTCTTACAACACTTCATGACAAACATGTACGGGTAGAGGGTGAACAAATTTCATTTTCATTTAAAGGCAAAAAAAGTATTCATCATGAAATATCATTAAAAAACAAAAAGCTGGCAAAGGTAGTAACGCAATGCCGCGACATTCCAGGGAAAGAATTATTTCAATACTATACGAACAATAAAGAAAGAAAAAGTATTGATTCGGGAATGGTGAATGCATACATTAAAGAAGCAACCGGTGATTATTTTACAGCAAAGGATTTTCGCACCTGGGCAGGCTGTTTACATTTACTGATGGCCTTTAAAACCATTGAATTTGCTGAAAGCGAGAATGCCCGTAAAATCAATATCAACCATGCGCTCGATTATGTAAGCACCCATCTTGGAAATACCCGTACCGTTTGCAAAAAATACTATGTACACCCGGGCCTCATCCGCTTATACGAAGAAAATAAACTCAATAAATATTTAAAGGAACTGGACTGCATTGAAGAAGACGACCATACCGCTTCATTAACCAAAGACGAAATGCTGCTCATGAAAATTCTTAAAAGCCTGTGATGAGTATTATTTAAAAAGGCCGATTGAAAAGAAACCGAGGGTATAAAACTCCAAACGAAAACCCGGGTGTTAATACCTTTTGGCCTGGAATTTGAATTTATCGCAGTAATCAATAATCATTAAAATTAGTAAATTATGAAAAAAGCAAGTTTAATTCTGTTAACCGTTGCACTGGGCATTTTCCAGGCTTGTAATTCGAACAACAATGACAGCGTGGATGCAGCCAAAGACTCAAATGAAAACAAAGACACAAGCATGTTGACCACCAACAGTGATACTTCGAGAGTAGCAGCGATGCAACCGGTTGATGAAGACGACGCCGAATTTGCTGTAGAGGCAGCCAATGGCGGCATGATGGAAGTAGAATTAGGAAATTATGCCGTACAAAATGCAGCAAGTCAGCGGGTAAAGGATTTCGCAGCAATGATAGTACGGGATCACTCTAAAGCCAATGAAGATTTGAAAGCTATAGCAGCTTCAAAAAACATTACCCTACCTGCTACAGTTGGGGATGATGCCCGCAAACACATGAACGACATGATGAAAATGAAAGGAAAGGATTTTGATAAACACTACATGGACATGATGGTGGACGATCACAAAAAAGATATAAAGGCATTTGAGACAGCGTCGACAGACTGTAAGGATGCCGAACTGAAAAGTTTTGCAAGTAACACCTTGCCCGTATTACGCATGCACCTCGATTCAACCAAAGCCATCGTTGGTAGAAAATAGTTGTTTTCATATTTGCTCAAGGGTTAAAGGGATGCAGTTTTGCATCCCTTTTTGTTGAAAACGATTCCCATTTAGGATTTGATATATGTGGAAAAATTGATACAGTTCCAACCTGCACCTTCCTCTTTCTGCTGTTCCGGCAAAGTGAATGCTTGTAATGGTATAATTTTTTCTATAAAAACATTTAATTAATATAATCATCATGAAAGCAATCTGGACAGGTTCCATCGGCTTCGGCCTCGTTAATATTCCCATCAAATTATATACAGCAGTGCAAAGCAGCAGTCTCGACTTTGACATGCTTGATAAAAAGGACCTGGCAAATATAAAGTTTCAACGGGTAAATGAACATACCCAAAAAGTAGTAGAGTGGAAGAATATCGTAAAGGGGTACCTGTTGAATGATAAATATGTAGTGATAGAAGATGCCGATTTTAAAAAGGCGGCACCGGAAAAATCGGCACATATCGAAATTATCCAGTTTGTAAAACAAGTAGAAATTGAACCCGTATATTTTGAAAGCCCGTATTATATCAAACCGGAAAAAACCGGCGCCCGGGCATATATGCTGTTGAAAGAAGCGCTTGAGAAATCAGGCAAAGCTGGCATCGGCACATTTGTAATGCGTGACAGGGAACATGTGTGTATGATTGCTGTTATAAACGGATTACTGTTATTGAACAGGCTGCGGTTTCCTGAAGAAATCAGGAACCCGGCTGAGCTTGAATTACCTGTTAGCAAAAGTAAACCCAACGAGGTAAAGCTGGCGTTGTCTTTAATTGACCAGTTAACAAAACCATTTAATCCCAAACTTTTTAAAGATGATTACACCAGCCGTTTACTAAAAATAATTAAATCCAAAGCAAAGGGTAAACCAGTACCATATCAACCTTTAAAAGTAGTACATTCAAAAACCAAAGACCTGATGGAACAATTGCAGGCAAGCTTGTCAAAGGGAAAAAGAAAAGTATCCTGAATATACCCGGGCCGACAAACAGACCAGCCCTTTCAGCTGATCAATATTTCCATAATTGCTTATGCCGAATCCATAAGCAAACGCTCCTGTTTGAATGAATACATCAAACCGCTGACTCAAATGCGTTCTTCAAATTAGTTAGTGCCTTGTTTAGATTAATGCCCTTTCCCAATACCGGGGAAAACAGGTCTCCTACCTCTTTTATTCTTGACATCGCATTATGAATTGTAAAGTCAGTCATCTTTAATCCCGCTTTCACTTCCTCCCAGTGCAGCGGCATACTTACCGTAGCAAATGGTTTGGGACGAAGGGAATAAACCGCCGCCAATGTGGCCTGTGGCCTGTTTTGCAGAAAATCGATATACAGTTTTCCTTTTCGTTTTACAACTGATCTTTCAATGCTTGTAAATGCAGGTAGTTCATTATTTACGAGGTGAGCGATAATTCTTGCAAACTCTTTGGATTCCTCATAGGAATACTTTGCATTTAAAGGAATGTAAATATGCAAACCCGTTGAACCGGAGGTTTTGCAACAGGAAGGGATCGTCGCTTCATCTAATATTGTCTTTGTTACATTGGCCGTTTCTATTACCTGCTGAAATGTATTCTTTTTCCCGGGATCAAGATCTATCACACACCAGTCGGGGTTATCCGGATTGGTAATCCGGCTACTCCAGGGATTTAATTCAATACAGCCCAACGACGCCATATACAAAAGACCGGCTTCATCATTACATACCATAAAATTTTTATGGACGCCTTCAGTAGAATATGGAAAAGTAGGCACCCATTCGGGCACTTTACCAGTAACATCTTTCTGATAAAAACTCATCCCGTTAATGCCGTTTGGATATCGGTTGAGTGATTGCGGACGGTTTTTTAAATAAGGCAAAATAAAGGGTGCCACCTGGTAATAATAATCCAGCATATCACGCTTTGTGATGCGCTCTTTTGGCCAGTAAACTTTACTTAAGTTTGTAAATTTTAGTTCATGTCCCCGGATAGTTTTCACCTGTGTTTCTTCGGATGGATTTAGTAATGTTTTCTGCACCGCCTGCTTTGGGGTACTAACGATGCCGGCTATTTTTTTACTGCGAACAATTTTCTTTGTGGGCACTTCTTTTTCTAATATTACTTCCTTTGCCGGTTTATCTTCCCTCATACCTTTAAACGATGGATGCCGCATCACCCCATCATTCGTCATTTCCCTAAAGCTTACTTCACAAACAAGCTGGGGCTTCATCCAGGTGGCGACTGCTTTGGGTGGACTATTTCTGAACCGGGAAGGTTTATTGATATCCGGCTCATTGATAAAGGGACATTTTTTAACAACCAGTTTACGAAACTGCCCCATCATTTCCGTTTGAAGTTTTTCTGAAAAACCCGTACCGATTTTACCGGTGTAGTTCAATTTTCCATTTTCAAATACCCCCACCAGCAGGGCACTAAAAGACTTTGAGCTCCCCTCATTTTTTGTAAATCCTCCAATTACTACTTCCTGCCGCGACTGCGTTTTTATCTTGAGCCAGTTAGCAGAACGATCGCCGGGCAAGTAGACTGAATTTAATTTTTTTGCCATAATCCCTTCCAGCCCCATTTTTTCTGCGGCCGCAAATACTTCGGTGCCGGAGCCGTTAAAGCTTTTGCTTAGCTGAATGATATCATCCCCTGGCAGGTGAGCTTCCAGTACAATGCGGCGTTCCGCCAGGGGCAGTTCCAGCAACGATTTTCCATTCAGCCAGAGTATATCAAATACGTAAAATAACAGTCTTCCGTCTGCCTCGCTCCGCCAGTTTTGCAGTTGACTGAAATTGGCTATTCCTGCATCATCTGCCACTATAATTTCCCCATCCAGTACTGCGTTGAGTGGCAGTTTTTTTAGTGCATTATAAACGGAATAGAATTTATCATTAAAGGATTTATTGTTGCGTGACTGCAATGTAACAGCTCCTTTATTTAAATAAGCAAGGGCACGGTAGCCATCCCACTTTATTTCGTATTGCCAGCCCTTTTCATCAAAAGGCTTATCCACCAATGTTGCCATCATGGGTAAAAGATTAGCCGGAAACTTTGCCTTCTTAGCTTTATTCAAAATCGAATCGGCATCTATGCGGCCGGCATCATCTATCACCTGTGCAGCGGGTTGCTTTTTTGTTTTACTTTTTACAGGGACTTTATCCTTATCTCCGGGCTTATTGGTGCTTCCATAAATGTTAGTGGTTGTCGCCTCCACCTCTTCAAGCGTTTTTCCCGATTGAACTGATTTATCCTGCCTGGTTACATCTGCTTTTGAAGCAAACTCATCTTTCACTTTCATCAGCAACCAGGCATTCTCCCCTCTTCCACCAGTTTTTATCAAGGCAAATTCACCCTTTAATTTTTTTCCTTTTAAAATGAATACAACTTTTCCACTTTTCAACTGGCGCAACAAATCCTTTTCAGACGTTGCTTTGTTAACTGCTTTATCATTCACCGGAACATAGGTTCCTTCATCCCATACTATTACGGTACCACCACCATATTGGCCTTTCGGTATAATGCCTTCAAACGAGCGGTAATCATAGGGATGATCTTCTACCATTACTGCCAATCTTTTAATCGCCGGATCCATTGATGGACCTTTAGGTATTGCCCAGCTTTTTAATACCCCGCTCATTTCGAGCCGGAAATCATAATGCAAATGGGAAGCTGCATGCTTTTGCACCACAAAGCGTAGTTCCCTGTTACCGGGCTTGCCACCCTTTGGCTCAGGTGTTTGTGTAAAGGATCTTTTCTCCCTGTATTTTGATAGTGACATTTGGTGGGTTTTTAATAATGATAACTCAAAGGCTTAGTGGCACTCCATCTTTTATCTACAATCTTACATCATCAGCCACATAAATTCAGAACGATATTTAGCTCCTGTAGCTTTGCACTGTATTACAAAGTTTAAGCCAGCGTTTTACAATCGGTTGAAAGCCCACCCTCGCCGTTGTTATGTGTTGTGAGGAGGATTACGCAGGGAAGGTTCACCAACAACTTCTAACATTAATAGTAAGCTTTGTTGTCGGTACGCTCACACACAGACCTGATCTGCATACCAACAACGGCGAAACTGGCCTTCGGACTAAAGCGGTGCCAATCTTTTCGAAAGCCCACCCTCGCCGTTGTTGCGTGTTGTGCGGAAGAG
>Ga0209181_10007230_pt1 | contig 15292 bp, 14 predicted proteins | sample MAT05_FD_187208 | JGI IMG/M metagenome (GOLD analysis project Ga0209181, IMG submission 187208) | Freshwater microbial communities from Lake Fryxell liftoff mats and glacier meltwater in Antarctica - MAT-05 (SPAdes) (version 2) | ecosystem: Environmental > Aquatic > Freshwater > Ice > Liftoff... | reverse complement strand
GTGGTGGCAGAAGGCGTCATCGACGGCACCCAACGTGCCATCCGTGACGAGCGTAAGTGGGACTAAGGGAGCAGTGGGCGGTGGCGCGGGCACGGGACGCGCCACCGCGAATAGCATCACGAGTCGGCGGTATAACAGAGCCGTTTCTGCGGTTGGGCTTTTGCGCCCTCCAACACCCAATCCGTGATCCCTTCTTCACTAGGATTTGCCCAAAGGATGGGGGCGATCTCGGAAACTTGACCGCATTGGGTGGCAAATTGCTTGCGCATCGTTTCATCAAGGGCAATAATCGTGTTGTCGGTCGCCCCTGCTGCTTCTAACAGATGGCAATCTTTGAGAATTTCCACAGTCATGGTATCGGATGCGCCGGCGATCAATTTCTCACGCAAGCGTTCGTCTGCTTCCACCTTAAGAAGCGCGATTTGCTTCTTCGCCATCATATTCGCGCGCCACTGCCGTGCAAAATTAGATTGATGATCATTCCATTCTTGGGCGATCATTGGCGTCAGTACGAGGGCGTGCCCCGCCGTCCGTATGGCTTGCAATATGTCACGGCAATGAATGGCTTGGGGGTGTGTTGCTGTCTCCTTACCACTCGCCCGCGCGACCGACGCATCCACCACAATGGACTTCACTCCCTTAGCCCGCGCCATTAAGCCGCCCAAACAACTTGGTCTCCGCAATATCCAAATAGCGCTGTTCTGCCCCCAATGACACATCGGCAAAGTCGATAGGCAAATCCCCAAACGCGCCCGTATCATCCAAATCCGCCGTCGTGATCGTGGTCTCGCCCGCGTCATTGCGCTGGAACCAATGCAATTTCACTTGCTCCGGCGATAATTCCCCTTCGGCGATCAAGGTTTGCACCGCCAACAACAAAAGCGCACTATGCGTTTCGATCACCACCCGCACGCCACGCTTTGCCGCCGCCGCCAAAATTGCCGCCATTGCCACTTGGGCACGGGGATGCAAATGAATCTCTGGTTGCTCCAAGTAAACAAATTGACCCGGTTGGGCAGTCAACAATGCCACCAACACTGGGAGCGTTTGCGACACCCCAAAGCCGACATCGGCGACGCTGACCATATCCTTGTCGCCACCCTTTTGAGGTGTCCGCGTGCGCCCGACGCGCAGTTCCACTTGGGTATCGCCGATCCGTTTCGCTTCGACCTTCCATGTCAGCCCCAATTGCGCCAATTGATCCCCCAATTGGCGCAAACGATCATTATCAGTTTCGCCCCAGTGGTCGATCAGGCTGGCGGTGTAATGCTCAAAGGTGCCGGGAAACATTCCCCCCACTGCACTTACGGGGTAGGTGCGTTCTGGGTTGCCGCGTAAACCGGGGATATGGATGATCGACTCTATTATTTCAGAAAACTCACTCTTCGGAGACGAAAGCAAAATCCTTAATCCGGGGTATAATTCGAGAAAACATCGATCTCGTTCAACCCTATGTTCCCATTCACTGGATGATGATGATGTTAGTTTTGATAATGCTTCCCTTCGTTGTTCTGGCACAATAATATCCACTAACTCTTTTAATTCCGCCCTCGTCATGTTTGGAGTCAACGTATAAGTCGGAATGTGGCTTGAACTATAGGTTGATTGTGTCACTTGCAAGCCGCCCGACTTTGCTGTTCGGGTGAATTGCAACTGTAGTGACGAGTGTAAACCTGTCTTTAAGGCAATCTGGAAAACATTGCCTCGCCGATAAAAAAGTTGTTTCGCTTCGGTGAAACGCACATTGGCACCGCTCAACAGCAACGGACCCGGATCATAGTTTGCCTCTAAGGTCTGTTTGAGTAGCAGTAACGGTTGAATCATGCTCGATTTGCCCGAACTATTCGCTCCCGCAAGGATCGTGAGCGGGGCGATGGCGATGGTTTGCTCCGCGCGGATCGACTTATAGCCCGCAACCGATAGCTCGGTAATCCCTGCTCCTTGACCGAATAGTCTAGTGTGTCGGTATGACATAATGCCTCCTTTAGATCTTCACTCCCCAACCAGCAAATACCCCCACGGAATCGCATCCGCGAGGAAGTGCCGCGCTTCTGGTTGATAAAACACCACCCCCGCCTCATGCGCTCCCTGTGCCTGAACCACCAGCAACACAAAATCGCGCCCATGCCGTCGCCCAACCCGCTCAGCGATGGCACGGTCGGTGGTCATGTGGACGTATTGCCGTCCGCCCGGCAACAAGCCCAATGCCTGTATCGACGCCAACGCCGATTGCACCGTCCCGTGAAACAAGATTTCGGGCGGGGGAGCGGGTGAGTAGGTGATCTTGTCGGCGAGGCTATGCCCATACAACGCCCGAATGAACATGCCTTCGACGACCTCAAGACGTTTTTTGCCGTCGCGATCCCCTGCGACCACCGCTTCAAAATCAGCATCGCTGATGGGTTCGCGAAAACGGCGGTCTAAAACCGCGCGCACGGTCTCAAGATCGGCATACCCTTCATGATCGAGCAAGATGCCATAACGCGCCGGATCATGCCGCAAGAGCTTTAATAAGAATTTCGACAATGCGACTTGATCCGTCATCGATGCACCGCTCAGGACTCTGCCGCGATGCGCGGGGCGAGACCCATCCCATTGGGGAGGGTTTGCAGATACGCAGAACGCTTGCCGTTTAGATAGTAGCGGGCGACCCGCCAGATGATGTTGGGGGTCATTAAACTGTTGGGCGTGTCCATCATATTCATCACCTTCACAAATTGTGTATAGACCACCGGATCAGAATCGATCACGTTTATCAACGCGCGGAAGTACAACCCCACCTGCTTGACGAGCCATGATTGTTCCTGACCGGGCACGACGCCTTCCACCGTTGGCTGTTGCAAATCATCGGCGGTCGCCAACGCAAACGGGATCGCCACCAGCTTGGCAAGGCGTTTTTGGAAGGCATCGGCAAAACCCGTCAGCGCCCGTCCAGTGTATTCGCCCAAAAGCGTGTCCAGCATCTCGGCATCCATCGCCGCGACGCTCATACCCTGTCCATAGATCGGGTTAAACGCACACGCCGAGTCGCCGGTGATGATGAAATTATCGGGGCGGCGCGTCAATTTTTCGTAGTGCCGCCACACATTATCGGTGTTGCGATAGCCATACACGGGTGAGATCGGCTTGGCGTCCTTGATGTAGTTGTAGATGAGGGGGGACTGTAACGACTGGGCGAATTCCAAAAAGCCCTCATAGTCGTTGGGCGGGTAGTCTTTATTTTTGCTGGTCAGGATCACCGTCCAGCGGTTGCCTTCGACGGTAGAAATCATGCCCGCCCGCCCATTTTGGGGGTGTGCCTTCACCAGCATCATGAAGATATCATCAGGGGCATAGTCTGGCTTCTCGTACCAGCACGAGGCATAGCCGACATGGGCATCGACATGAGTCACGGTCGGCAGGTCATACCCTAGCGCCACCAGCCACTCGCCCGCGTCGGAACGGCGTCCGCTGGCATCTACGACCAGATCGGCGGTCATGGTTTCGGTCTCGCGACTGGGGCGATTTTCGATCTCCACGCCCGTGACGACTGTCCGATCCGCATTGCTCAACAAGACCGTGACGACGCTGTTCCCGCGCAACGTCACATTGGGGATCTCGGTGACACGCCGGCGGATCAAAAATTCCAAGCCGATACGCGACAAGGTATTGCTGTACAAACCGGTTTTGGTGGGCGGGATGAAGCCCTGTTGGGTGACGCCAGTAGAGTTGATTCCCCACTCCATGCGCGGGGAGCCAATCGCTTTCAAATCCTCCTTCAATGCTGGAAACAAGCGCTCCATGACCTCTTGCCCGCTGATCAACAATTGATGGAGGTGACGTGCTTGGGGGACGCCGCTACGAAAATCAGCGGTATCGGGCAAGGTGTCGCGGTCTAGCACCGTGACGCGCGTAAAAGTATCGCTCAACACACGAGCGGCGAACAAACCCGCCATCCCGGTACCGATGACAATGGCATGATCTCGATGAAACATAGGCGTTTCCCCCACGATTTCTAATTGCTGGTCAGCCACATTAGCATTAGATGAAATTTTCCCTTATACTCATGGCGAATTGCATAAAAGCAACATTTATAGAGGGAAATGTCCCCTCTATTATAAACCGAAATGGAGTAACGGTGCATCTACTAAGGAGTCCACTGATGGTAAAAGTTATGTCTAGAATCGCCTTATTTAGCCTCTTGGTGGTGGTGCTGTCGATTGCCCTGATACCAGCCCACAGCACTCAAGCCCAACAGGGGGACTCCCCCTTGACCCGTGAGCTTGACCCCACCCCCATTATCGAGTGGGTCAATCTCATTCGGGAACGAGTCATGGTGGATCGCGTCAACGCCCCCGCCGCCGCGCGCATCTATGCCTATGCGGGTGTGACGATTTACGAGGCGTTGATCCCCGGAATGCCGGATTTTCGCTCGCTCTCCTTCCAAGCGCAAGACCTCCCCGAAATGCCGTTCGTCTCCGGCACTGAAACCTTTGATTGGTTGACGCTCGCCAATGCCGCCTTATCGGTCGTCATGCCGGGGATGATCAATTTTTCGGACGAGACACGCACTATTTTTACCGATTATCGCAACACTCAAGCCGACGCTCGTGCCGAAGTCGTGGGCGCGGAGGTCGTGGAGCAATCGCTGATCATGGGCGATCAATTTGGCACGATCTTGCTGGAATGGGCGCTCGCCGATGGGTATGGTGAAGCGCGCGCGCTGAATGCCGATTATGAACTGCCGACCGCCGCCGAGTTAAGCCTCAGCGCCGAAAGAAATTATCTGTACGAGCAGACCGACAAAAATATCGCGTTGGCAGAACCGAATTATGGGATGCTACGCACCTTGGGCGTGGACAGTCGTTATGACTGTATTGTGCAAGACAACATGCCCTTTAGCACCGACCCCGACTCGACATTTCACCGACAAGCGCTGGAAGTTTTTGAAGTCGGCAACGATTTGACGCCGGAACAGCGCGAGATCGCCGAATTTTGGATCGACACGCCGGGGATATCCTCAACCCCCGCCGGGCATTGGATGTCGATTGCCAACCAGTTGATCGTGCAAATGCCCTTGACGCTCGACCGAGGGGCGATGATGTACGGCATGTTGGGGATGGTGCTGCAAGATTCGTTCATCACGGGTTTTGGCATCAAATATGAAAACCTGTTGCTGCGCCCCGTGACCTACATCAATCGCTATATTGCGCGCAGTTGGCGGTCGTACTTGGTCACGCCACAATTCCCCGAATATCCGTCCAATCATTCGGTCGGCTCGGCAGCGGCGTCGGATATCTTGACGAGTTTGTTCGGCGTTGTCGCTTTCACTGACGAAACCCACGCCCGTGATAGCGGCGTCGTGCGTTCCTATCTGTCGTTTGAACAAGCAGCAGACGAAGCGGCGCTCTCGCGCATTTATGGCGGCATCCACTACCGCACCGCTGTCGAAAACGGCAAGCGCATCGGGCGTTGTATCGCCGAACGCACGCTCAACAATATCGTCTTGTTGCCCATCGAACAAGGCGAGTAAAGCAGGGGATAGGGGTTTGGGGGTTGTCGCCTATCAAGTGCAGCAATGCCCCCACCCCGATCTATGCTTGGGGCGCGTAACAGCGCATCGCGAACACCGATGCGGGGACATCCCCCTGCATGGTGAGGATTTCGATCTGAAGCTGATTCGTGACCAGCGGCTCCGCCAAGGTCAGCGTCACCTCGCCCAAATGATTATCATCCACTTGCGCAACGAGGGTCTCGCCCGCACGAATGCGAAAGGCGTTGACGCAAAACAGTATCCGCGACTCGGGGTGCCCCATCAAGACGGTTTCCATCGGGTGATCAAAATCACTGTCAAAAGACAAAGTAATCTTGGCAATCGTCTGCGGTTGTGCCCACTGTGCCTGTAAACACGGCGCGGCGTCATCCAGCGCGGCGACCCAAGCGTTAGGCGCAAAGGTCGGACGCCCCCAGCCATTGCGCACATTTTCGACATCGAAAACCGACAAAGGGGCACTGAGCGTAAAAGCGAGGTTGCGCCCGTGCGGACGGCGCATCGGCACCCAAAACTCAAACGTCTCGATACCAATATCTTCACGCGGCTGTTGAACACCAAAGTTGGAGACAGCAGGGTTTTGCGCATTAGCGACCGACAAAATACCGGTGACGCGCTTTTCGCTGGTATGAACGCTGATCGCCGGATTCTTCATCAGGCACGCGAAAATATAGCGCGCTTGATCGACCCGAACCGCGGGCGAAAACGTGACGTGCTGATTGACACCCATCGGTAAATCGATTTCATCGCTCGCCAACAACACATCGGGCGTGTGATTGGCAGGGGCGTCGCTGGTGCGCAGTTCAAAGCGCAAGGTCGTGGGTTGCGCCACATCGACCGTAAACGTGATGGCGGGCACGGGCGCACCCGCAGGAATAGGCAGCATTTGCGCCCATGAATAGCGCAACGGCACCGTTTGACCATCATCAGGCAAACTGACGAGCGCCAACGCGCTGGACGTGCTGAGCTGCGCCGTGTTCATCAGATCGTCGGGATCGCTCAAGGGCACATGCGGGATGTACTGCCCGCGCCGCAAAAGTTCCCGTTGCAACGTTTCGATATAGGGCGTCTGCGCGATCTGGGCGGGTAGCACCCCATTTTTGTGGCACAACACCGCCGCCATCGCTGCGGCTTGGGCAGCATGGGCACCCGTCAACATCACGCGCGACGAACTAAAAGCCACATGCGAAGCGCTCATGATCCGCCCGATGATGAACAAATTGGTTATGTTGCGGCTGTACAAGGTGCGATAGGGGATTTGATATACGCCACGCGCGTGCCATTGGTTACAACCCGGTTTCTCGCTATAAATGCCGTCCGCCGGATGCAGATCGAGCGCCCACCCCCCATAAGCGACCGCGTCGGGGTGACGGTGCTGCGCGATCAAGTCTTGCTGACGGAGCATATAATCGCCTTCAAATCGGCGACTCTCCCGCTTGCCGGGGATATGCCCCACCCATTCGAGGGTGAGCGTTTCGGCATCGGGGAAAATGCCAGAATTTTTGATGTGGTTCCACACCCCATAGACCACTTTCCACAATTCCCATTTGATCGTCTCGGTATCGTGGACAGTATCTAATCTGCCGCCATACTCGATCCACCACAAACGACAGCCTTGCTCTTTGCTATTGAACGACCGAAAGCGCGGGATTTGGGTGATATCTTCTAGGGCGAAACTCGGCGGGATGAATTTAACGGGTTTGCCGATATCTTTGGTGTAAAAATAAATCGAGTGTCCCAGCAGTTCCCCGTACTCGGCACTCGGAGCCAGTGCCTCCCCAAATTCGTCACTCGTTTCTGCCCCCATACGAAACGCCGCTCCCGACAAAAAGCCGATCACGCCATCGCCCGACGCATCCATGAACAACGGTGCCCGCACGTCATACAACGTTGAGTTTTGCGAACAAAATGCCCGCACCGACTCGATAGTATCGGCATCTGATTTGGTGATTTCCCACGCTGCCGTATTCAACAACAGCCGAATATTCGGCTCGGTGATCACTTTTTCAAGCAGGATAGTATCGACGATCAACGGATTGCCGTCGGGATTGCGGTACAAGTTTTCGATGAGTATTTCGCCGACGACACCCCCTTCGCGTGCCCACCGATTGTTGTTGCCCATGTGGGCTGTCGCCCCCAACATCCACAGGCGCACTTCGCTGGAACCATTCCCGCCGAGAACCGGGCGATCATGCACAAGGGTGACTGTTAAGCCTGCCCGTGCCGCTGTAATCGCAGCACAGGTGCCCGACATACCGCCGCCCACAATGACGACATCAGAGGTTATCCATTCAGTTTTCAGGCTACGTTCGAGGGCGGGCGCTGCTACGATCATCGTAATTTCCTTTGGTTCGCAATTGCATTACACTATTTTGATGGAGAGATAAGCTCTTTTAGGCAGACACCTATCTCTCCATAATTCACATAAGGGGTGTCGGCAGCATCCGCACGCCAATGCGGAACCCGCCTCGGCACTCCTTTATTCCGTTAAATCAGCAATCTCGCTGGCGGTATCAGCAAGCGCATCCGCTGCACTCGCTTCCCCCAACAACACCAATTGCACGCCTTCGCCCAACAAGGCTTCCATGCGCGCCGATTCTGGATAAATCCAGAAGGGATTCGCGCTGGCATAGGCGGTCACTTCGGCTGACCATGAACTGACATAGGTGTCACTGGTGACGATATCCGACGCCAATGCTTCAATCGTCGTGGGGGGCAGCGACATCTGCTCAAAATAGCTGATGCCCACTGCGGGCGTGCCGGTCAAATACAAAGCGAAAGCGGTACCCGCGTCGGCAACGGCATCATCGATCACGCCGACACAATGCCCCCACAACAGGGACTGAGGCGCATCACCTTCATTGACCACGGGGCGCGGCAAGGACACGACGGTCAGGTCGAGATCGGCGGGCTTATTGCCTGCCGCCAATGACCGTGCGACAATGGCGTCATCGTAGAAACCCACTAAGCCTTGGGCGAACAATTGGCGCGCATCGAAGCGATCGACATCTGCCGCGATCAAATTGCGCTCCAACAAGCTGGCATACCATTCGACTGCGGCTACCGAGCCTTCATCTCCCAAGGAAACCGATCCATCTTCGGCGAACAGGCTACCGCCAAAGGTGTAAATCCACGGGATGATGTCCTTCAACTGGGCAACATCGGTGATGCCGGCATAGGGGATACCGTCGGGGTTATAGGCTTCTAACGCCTCTAGGGCGGCTTCAAATTCGGCAATCGTGGTCGGCAGTTCGGTCACGCCCGCCGCCGTCAACAATTCTTGGTTGGCGACCATACCAATCGAGGCAGTCGTCCACGGCAGCCCATATTGCACCCCGTTGACTTGGCAACTTGCCAATGCCGCCTCGCTGTAGACCCCTTCGGGGATGTCGGCACCGAGGTCTTTCAGCACGCCAATGGTGGACATGGGTGCCATCCACGCCACATCCAACTGCACGACGCCGCTCAACTGCCCGCCGTTTGCTTGCAAAATGACTTGATTCAGATACTCGTTGAACGGAAAAGCGACTGGGGTAATGGCGACATTATTTTCGGTGGCATAGGTATCGGTGAAACCAAGGATCACATCCCGGCTCAACCCCTCGTTCAGCGACCACCCCGTAAAGGTGAGCGCTTGTGGCTCTTGGGCGCGTGTCACACCCACGATGAGCAGCAGCACTGCCAACACACTGACCAATGAACTTAATTTGCGAGACATTTGTAAACCATCCTTCTTAAAAAGTACAGAACATGCTCGAAACGGCGGAAACCCACCGGGATCGACTAGCCTTTGACTGCGCCGCTACTTAAACCTGCCACGATGTAGCGTTGCAAAAAGATATAAAGCACCATCACAGGTACCGAGACGATCAACGAGGATGCCATGAGGTTGGGCCACGACGTTTGAAACTCGCCCATGTACGTCAAGACGAGTCCGGGCGGCAACGTCATATACTCCGACCCGCCCAGCGTGAGTGCATAGATAAAGTCATTCCACCCGCGAATGAAGGCAAACAGGAATGTCGAAATCAATGCCGGGCGCGCTATCGGCAGCAGGATGCGATGGATGATCGTGAACTGAGAAGCCCCGTCCACTTTTGCGGCTTCGATCAGCTCGTCGGGCAAGGTGTCGAAATAGCCCTTCAGCATCCACACACACAACGGCAGTGTGAACGACGTAAAGGACAAGATGAGCGCCCAGTAGGAATTGAGCAATCCCAAGCGCGCGAACATCAGATACAGGGTGATGAGCAGCAATGTCTGCGGGAACATCTGCGCCGATAAAATCAGGAACATCAGCGCCTTGCGTCCCGTATACCGGAATTTGGAAAACGAATAACCCGCATAGACTGAGATCACCACACTGGTGATCGCCGTCGTGCCCGCCACGACAACACTATTGAACAGATAGCGCAGCAAGGCGGGGTTATTGAAGAAATCGCCGTAAAACTCCAACGTGATCGTGCTGGGCACGAGGCGCGGCGGGAAGTTAAAGACCTGATCCACCGGTGTGACCGACGTGATCAGCATCCAATAAATCGGAAAAAAAGCGAAGATCGCGACGAGGATGAAGCCACCGATGAGCAGCAAGCGCTCACTTAAGCGGCTGCGGTCACTGGCGACCATCCCCTGACTTTCAAATCGGCGTGCCATAGTCGTCGTCATCATGAATTTCCTTTCATCATCGTGATGCCATCATCGTGATAACATCATCGTGATAGCATCACGCCTCATCACGGACGGCAAAGCGCAGATAAACGATCACCACCACCGAGAGGAGCGCCATCCACAAAATGCCAATCGCCCCGGCTTCGCCCAAATCGCGTGATTGAAACGCGGCTTTATAGACGCCAACGGCAAAAGTGGTCGTGGATGCGCCGGGACCGCCCCCGGTCATGACATAGATCGTCTCTAAATGTTGGAAGTTCCAAATGAAGCTCAGCAGCAAGACGGTGCTGATCACGCCGCGCAACTGGGGCACGGTCACATTCCAAAAACTGCGGAGGCGATCCGCGCCATCAATCGCTGCCGCTTCATAAAGATCACGCGGGATCGTCTGCAATGCCGCCAAGACCATGACGGCGATCCAAGGAAAGGTGTTCCATGTTTTGGCGATGATGACGGCAAAAATAGCACTGCTGCGTGTCCCCAAGAAGTTAATGTTTTCGGTGATCACCCCCAGATCGCGCAGCAATCCGTTGATCACGCCGTAATTGGCGTTAAAAATCCACATCCATAAAAATGAGACCACCACCGAGGGCACCAACCATGGCAACAGGAACATCCCGCGCCAAATCCCCCGCCCGATGAGCTGTCCGTTGAGGATCAGCGCGACTCCAAAGCCGATGAAGAACGGCAGGAGCGTCGCCCCAATGGTGAACACCAAAGTCGTGCTGAGCAACGAAAAGAAATCGCGACGGAAGGCTCTTTCAATATTTTTTAGCCCCACAAATTCTTCACCGGGGAAGACGAGGCTTTTGTCGAGAAATGCCATCCACATTGAGTTCAGCAAGGGGTAGATGATGATGACCAGCAACAGAATGAGCGCCGGCAAAACCAGTAAGAAGCCAATTTGACTATCGCTCAAACGCTTGCCCCGGACAGGGGGTGACTCGCCGGTCAACTGAGGAAGCGCGTCCATACGGATACTTTCGTTCATAAGATTCCTCTTTTTACGTCGATTGACGGTCAATGAACGTACACGGTACGCGCATCAGCCAAGCATCATCATCGGGTTCGTCCAACAGCATAGACAAGCGCTGCGCCGCCATGCGCCCGATCAATGCCATGTCGAACTGCACCGAAGACAAGAGCGGATTGGTGTATTGCGCCAGCTCATAATTGCCGAACCCGACGAGCGCGACATCCTCTGGAATGCGCCGCCCCTGCTCACGCAACGCCCGCAGCCCGCCCAGCGCGATGCTGTCATCAGCATACAAAATGGCGTCCACATCCGGTCGGATGTCGAGCAAGCGTTGGGTTTGCAAGTACCCACTGTCGGGGTGGAAATCAGCCGTCAGCACGCTGTCGGCATCGAAGGCGCGATCGTGCAAGGCAAGGGTGAGCCGCAAGCCTTCTAATTTTTCGAGACTGGTCATGGTTGTGGTAGGACCATTGATGAGGGCGATTTTCCGGCGTCCGGTCGCGATCAAGTGGGTCGTCGCTTCTCGTATGCCCATCGCCACATCCCCCATCACGGCGTTGACGGCGAGTCCCGCAATCCGCGAACCTGCGACGACGAACGGAATTTCGCGCTGGATGAGGGCTTCGGCAAAATCATGATCGATGATGCCGCCCAGCAAGATCAGCCCGCTGATCGAGACATCATCAGCATATTTTTGAGCATCCCCATGCGAGGCAGACGATTGTTGTAAACGGGTGGCGATCCCGCGCGCCTCTAGGACTGTATGAGCAGCATCCCACACACGGCGCTCAAATTCGCGCATCCCTGCACCTTGTGCCGAAAGCGAAGAGGTCTCGTCGCGCGTCAACACAAGGACCGTGGGGCTGATCTGCGGCTTGTTGCGAATCTGATTGAGCGGATACCCTAGTTCTTCCGCCGCTTTCAGCACGCTAAACCGGATCGACTCATTCACTTTGATATTGTTGTTCAGCACACGAGAGACGGTCGCGATAGACACATTCGCTCGTTTGGCGACATCCCGAATGGTTGCCATAAAAACTCTTCTTGTTTCACAAGTCAAGAAACAAATTTAATACTTCACATCTTGTTTCAAGAAACAGAATACAGCGAGTCGAAAATCTTGTCAAGGGGCGGCGGGGGTCGCCGCAAAATTGATTGCTGTCCTGCCCATATAACTTAGAAGCGGTTATAGACATCGGGAAAACGTAAACCAAGCGTGGGCGAATCAGCAGGCAACGGGCGTGCCTCTGAAGTACACTCGAATCGCAATCCTCATGAGAACCGAGACCATTTAATGATTCGTGTATTGATCAAGCCCGCTGTAATCCTAACCTGCTTGTGGATCGTCCTCATCCTCGGATTCAATTTCCTCGGTACCTTCAAATCCAATCCAATGATGCCGCTTTTCACCAATCCCGATGGGAGCAGATGTGAAATGCCCTGCCTATTTGGGATACAAGCGGGGATCACTACAATTGAAGAAGCGATCACACTGATACAACATCATCCGTTAACCCATAATTTACGGCTTGTTTATAAGGATGATGAAGCCTCAATAGGTAGATATCGCGAAAGCCTGAGTTATTTTGGCTATTCAGCATACTTTTTTGGTCAAGGAGGGCAAGTAGTTATTATCCAAATTGACCCATATGTATATCAGAATCCTGACCATACGAATGACCCAAATGCAAAGAAGGTTATTAATTTGTGTTTAAGATCAAGACCTAACAATGGTCTTCCCACAAATCGAATCAGCATTATCAAGGATGTGGCATTCTTCCTCATTTAATCTAATGCTTGCCACACTCGGACCTCCAACTACCCTTAGTCATCCGGCGGTACTTCCCGCCAACGCATGGGATGGCAATCATATTGAGAGTTTCTATTATAATGAACGTCTCGTAATTAGACATTCAAATGATATTTTCTCCCCTCCAGATTTTGACCATAATTTTTTCGGAAGCATTTGCCTGTATTATGAAGGAACGCTTCTTTGGCGAAGAAACACCGGTTTTCATGCGCGTGTTGGAGGCGTCCTACCGTGGCTCGGATTGTTTGCCACCGTTCAACAATATCAAGATTGGGCTGCTCAGAATCCTGTCTGCTTCCGTGAACCTTGTACCAGCGCCACCGACCCCTGACTGTGCATTAAAATTGATTTCCACCCCCACGACCGTTATAATCAATACTACGTTTCGCAATACATCGTGGATCGCCTCATGCCCAAAAAGACTGACTCTCCAACCCAACGCGATTTGACCACCCAAGAGTACATCGTCTTGGGCTTGATCAGCGTGCGCCCGCAATCCGGCTACAGCATCATGAGCTTTTTGGATAGCCAAGTGGCGGCGGGCAGCGCCAGCCCCGGCACCATCTACCCTATCCTCAAACGCCTAGAGGCGCGCGCGGCGATTCAAGGCGTCCTCGAAGCCGATTATGAAATGCGCCCGCGCAAAGTCTACACCTTGACCGCTGCCGGCAACACGCTCTTAGACGACTGGTTGCGCATCATCCCCAAGATGAACCCCTACTATCAAGAGCGCGAGATCGGCTTGTGGAAATTTGAATTCATGGAGGGGCGGCTGACGAAAGCTGAGGTGCTGGAATGGCTGAACAACTACCGCGACTCGATCATCATCTATGAAGCCGGACGCCGCCTGTTTCAAGGGGGTACCCTCGAACAAATGGAAGCGCTTGGCGTGATGGCGACTCACCGGCGTTTGGTCATGGAAGCCGAATTGATGGACTTGGAGACGTTGCGCACATGGCTAGAAATAGCACAGGAACGGGTGACCACCACTCCCCCATCCCCCTAAAATTAAGGGCTAAACACGCATCCTCAAAATCATCAAAAATGGGACATCATCAACCATCAGTGCATAACGAAGAGTATCTACTGTGAGCCACATTCTCCAAAACCTCTTCGACAATAATCGGGCATGGTCAGAGCGCATGACCAGCGATGATCCAGAGTTTTTCCAAAAGCTGGCGCAGTTACAAGCGCCTGAATATTTGTGGATCGGTTGCTCCGATAGCCGCGTGCCCGCCAACGAGATCATCGGGCTGCCGCCGGGGGGCGTTTTTGTACATCGCAACATCGCCAACGAGGTGATCCACACCGACCTGAACTGTTTATCCGTCATTCAGTTCGCCGTCGAAGTCTTGAAGGTCAAACACATCATCGTGTGTGGGCATTATGGGTGCGGGGGGGTTACTGCCGCCATGCACAACCAAGAACTCGGCTTGATCGACAACTGGCTGCGCCACCTTAAAGATATTTATCAAAAGCATGAGGGCATCCTCAACCGCATTGACGACGAAACCACGCGCATCAATCGCTTCTGCGAGTTGAACGTGATCGAGCAAGTCCTTAATGTGTGCCACACGACGATTGTGCAGGGGGCGTGGCGCGTCAGCCAACCGCTCAGTATTCATGGATGGGTCTATGGCTTACAGGATGGGTTGCTCAAGGACTTGGGGGTATCGATCAGCGGTAAAGATGAGATCAACGCCCTGTACCGCATGGCGGTGAAGGACTCGGCGGGGTAAGGGCATGTTTTTGAGATGAGACCGATTCGCCCCCTCTTATGTAGAGAGCCGGTGATCGCGCTCCGCTGGGACGGGGCTTTCGGTTTGAGCTTTGCCTTTGCCTTGACCAGCGTCAGCAGGTGATCGATCTGGCGGAATTCCTCCATCTCAGACCGCTCATCATCACTGACGCTTGCCGCACGATTTTTCTCAAGCAGCGTGTGAGCGCGTTCCTGAAGTTCCGGCGGCAGGCGATAACCTGAGATTTCATTCAGGGATGGCGCTGAACCGAGAAAGTCGGTCACAACGTCCTTGATCGTTTTTTGGGGGGCGTTTGCCAACCGAAAATCCTCATTCCAGTAAATCCATTTTACACCCTTTCAAACTTTACTTTGAATACAGCAAGCGCTTTTCTAAGGCTTGGGTGCATTTCACTTTGGTGCATCGCTATGATTTCATAACAGTAAACGGGCGGATATTCGGCGCGGCGACTCTTGGGGTTGGGGATTTTTCCACGAGCGCCTAATCCGCCCCTACATTTACGTTGATGAGACGATAGGGGTTGGCAACAAAAAACAAACCCGCCCTAT
>Ga0209181_10007229_pt1 | contig 15295 bp, 7 predicted proteins | sample MAT05_FD_187208 | JGI IMG/M metagenome (GOLD analysis project Ga0209181, IMG submission 187208) | Freshwater microbial communities from Lake Fryxell liftoff mats and glacier meltwater in Antarctica - MAT-05 (SPAdes) (version 2) | ecosystem: Environmental > Aquatic > Freshwater > Ice > Liftoff... | reverse complement strand
CGGCGGAACATCATCGCCGCGGTCGACGAACGGTTCACCAGGTTGCCCGTGACGGTGAAGTTGTACATGAGGGGCGCCGTGCGCGGAAGGTTCTGGTTCGATGAGTCCCAGTTGTCCATCTCGATGGCGCGCGAGTCGGCACCGGCCGACACGTCAGCCTGATCATTCTGGATGATCACGAACTGCGACCGACCGTTGTATCCGCCGGTGCCGTCGAACCCGTCGTCGTTGTTGCCCGTGATCACGAGGTAGGTCGTGTTCACCGTGCCGCCGAAGAACTCGACGCCGTCATCCGAGCCACCATGCGCCTGCACGTGGTCGATCTGCGTGCCGCTGCCGACACCGGCCAGCGTCAGGTTGTTGAGTTCACGGTTCGGCGCGACGATGAACCCGCCGTACTCGACGCGGACATAGCTCAGGCGACCGCTGTTGTCGGTCGGCGTGCAGCCCCCGTATGTCGGCGCGTTGCCAGCTTCACCAAGCTGCTGGGGGCACCCACCTGCGTCGGCCGCCACCGGTGCCTGTCCGCTGCGCGCGGCGAACGGCGGCGAGTTGCCGATGCCTGCATTCGGCGTATTCACCGTGCTCTTGCCGGAAATCCAGAGCCCGCCCCAGCAGCCCGGAGCCTTCGCGCCCGAACAGGTGAAAACGACCGGCTCGTTCTGCGTGCCGACGGCGAAGATGGCTCCGCCGCGCTCGACGTACATGGCCGATGGGTTGATGCTCGAGTTGCCTTCGATACGCGTCCCTTCCTGAATGTTCAGCGTCGCGCCATCGATGACGCGGACGACCCCATCGAGCTGGTAGACGTTGTTCTTGGTCCAGTTGATCGTGCCCGTCAGGTTGCCCGAGACGTTGACGCGATTCGTCGCGATCGGACCGCGGCCCGGAATCGCCGTGCCGGCGCAGGTCTCCGGATTGCCGACGGCGCGGCTCGAGATAGCGAGGAAGTCGTTCAGGTCCAGAACGCGCGTTCCATCCGGTTCGGTGCCGCACGCGCCACCGCTGTTGGTCGGGGAGACATTGCCGGCGATCACCAGGTCGACATCAACGGCTCCGTCCGTCCCGATGATGATCTGGTCATTGCCAACGGCGGCACTGGCCACTGAGAGGAAATCGTTCAGATCGATCACGCCATTGAAGTCAACGTCACCGTACTGCAGGTTGAGGCGGTACTCGCCCGGGCCAGCGGAGAGTGCGCCGTTCTTGCCACCCACTGGCGTCAGACGCGCCGACCAGTCGGCGATCGTCATCATCGCGGCGTCGGACGGCACGACCAGGCCGCCGTTCAGGCTCGTGCCACGTACCGTCGCGGCAATCGTGCGGACGTTGCCCATCGCACTGGCTGCCGTCTGGTGCACGTAACGGAGTGACGAGTAGTAGTTCTCCGCCTTGGCTTCGAAGACGAACAGCGCCACGCGGCCGGTCACGCCCAACGTGTTGCCGGCAATGAACCGCAGGCTGCCCTTGGCAGCGCCCTTGCTGTTGGCAACGGTGATCGCCTCACCCACCGGCGACTGACCGACATAGCGAAGACGCGCTTCGTCGAACTCGATGGCGCCCTGCACGCCACCAACGGTACCGGGAGCGGCGTCCAGCGAGACCGCGACCGCAATGCGCTCACCGCGCTTCGCCGTCTGGGTCGAGACTTCAAGCGTGATCGGCAGACTCGCCTGGCGCGGCATGGTGCCTGTGGTCTGCTCGTCAGAGCAGGCCACCAGCCCGATCGCCGAGGCTGCGATGACCGCGGCAAGCTTCGGAATGGTGCGGAAATACTTCATGGAAAAAAGTGCTCCGGGTGGGTATGTGTCGATCACGGCAGGTGGCGCGGCGCCACGGTGACAGCGAGCCACCTGCCGTCATGCATCGGCCTTCGTGGATTACGGCAGCGGCGCCGGGAGGACGTACGTGCCCTCGACGTTCACGACGTTCGGCAGGATGTTGAACAACACCCCAGCGTTGCGGGTCGAGATCACGGCGAACACGGTGGTGGTGCCCACCGTCGTGCCAGTGGTACCACCCGCAGCACGGGTGAACACGATGCGGACCACACCGACATTGCCGGTGATGCCGGGGCCCGTCATACCGCTGAGGACAATGACCAGCCCAGGGTTGGATCCGTTGATGGCCGGGGCCGCAGTGATACGCGGGTTGGCGATCGGATCGTCGCCGCGCGCGAAGATCAACTTGGTCGCGTCATACGACACGTTGATTTGTGCACCAACGATCGGGTCGCCGGTCACGCCACCGGTCGTCACGTCCGCGAGGTCCGGGCGATTGAACGTGCGCATGTCGATGCGGATGTCGACCGCGACTTCGCCGCCCGGGAGGTTCACCCAGGTGGTGTTGTACTGATAGCCAGCCGCCACCGGCGTCGGGCAGTCGATCACGACATCCCTCGCGATCGTCCCACCGCTCGGCAACGTGTAATTCGTCACCGGTGCGACGCAGCCCAGCGGCAGACCGCTGAACGCCAGCGTGCCGGTACCCGGGGCAACGGATGCGATGCTGTAGGCACCCGTGGCATTGGTGATGGCTGAGCCACCGCTGGACGCCGTGACGGTCACGCCTGGAAGCAGCTGACCAACGTTGTCCGACGTGACGACGCCTGCGATCGTGCCCGGCAGGCCGGTGCAGGTCACCGAGAAGTTCGACACGGTGTTCGCGCCCGACGTCACACTGATCGTCTGCGCACCCGGAGTCGTGCAGCCGGCCGGCAGGTTGGACAGCGAGATCGTGCGAGAGCCTGGGTTGACGGCGGCGAGCGAATAGGCGCCGGCGGCGTCCGTCACCGACGTCTGGCCGGAGCTCGACGTGACGGTCACGCCCGCGAGCGGGCCACGGACGGCAGACGTCACCGTGCCGGACACCGTGCCAGGTGCCACGACGCCAGCGGCGGCGAGGTCGGCGGCCACGATCATGCGCGCGCGGAACTGCCCGACGGTCGCGTCGATGTCGAAGCCGACCGTGCGGACGGACGACGTGGTCAGCGGCTGGATCTCCGCGTCGAACGCCTCCCAGCGGAAGCAGTCGTTCGACGTGATCAGCGAGCAATCCGTATCGTTGAAGAAGCTGTACGGAGCGCCGCTGCCAGCCGCGCCGGTGCCGCTCCAGTCGATCGACGGCGCGACGGTACCGAAGCGCGGCTGCTCGATGATCACTTCGTTTCCATCGGTCCCGGTCACGCCACCAGGTGTGGTGGTCACGACGAAATCGAGCGGAAACAGAATCACGCCAGCGGCAGGCGACACCGGCCACGTCGGGGTGATGAACTTCACGCCAGGCAGCTTGTTCTCGATCAGCACGTCGAAGGTGATGCGGATCTTGCCTGGGGCAAAGGCGCCGACGGCCGACGCCTGATAATTCGACGGAATCAGTCGAACGGCTTCACCGCCGAGCAGGGAGAGGTTCGGCGATTCCGCACCGCCAGTGGACAGCGTCGGTGCGTTGGCGGTCGCTGCTGCCGGCGCGGTGATCGAGATCTTGCCGTTCTTCGTGTTGATGTCTGCGGTGAACGCGAGCGGGCGGAACTGCGCGACCGGCGCGTCACCCGGCAGCACCGGTGAAACGCCCTTCTCGCTCGCACACGCACCGAGTGCCAGCGTGCTCAACGCAACGATGGCCGAGGTGACGTGACGCACACGGCGCGTACGCCCTGTGATGACTGACATGCGGGTAGACTCCTGACCTGGTGGGTTCCGAATTCTGCCGGTTGGCACACGCTGCGCTCTCGGTGCAGCGCGAAGCTCCCTTTCAGGAGCACGCGGAAGGATCGGTTCGGGGGGTAACGGCACCGCAGACGCGCATGTATCAGCCAAGTCTGCACTGCGTATCCATGCTCAAGGCAGCGTGAACTGTCCCTCGACGACCGTGGTCTTGCTGTTGTAGGAAAAGGAGTTCGTGGCCGCAGTGCCGATCAGCGGACCGAGGAACGTGCTGGTGGTGACAGTCTGACCCGAACCACCGATCGGCCTCAGGCGGATCGTCGCGATCACGAGAGTGCCTTGGTCCAGTCCCGACGTGGTGGAGGCGCGGAGCGACAGGCGGCCAGCCGAGGCGCCAGGCTGGTTCGTGGCGACATCCACCATGCCCGGGCCATAGTTCAGCGACAGGAACTGGAGCTTCGACGCGTCCCATCGCAGGGAATCGACGACAAAGGACCGCAGCGCCTCCGGACCAGTGGTCTCGGCGATGTTCGCACTCAGATCGTACACGATCTGCAGTGCGATATTGTTGTTTGCCGCGTCGTAGGCCTGCACGACGTTTCGCCAGACCAGCGGACGCGCGTTCGTTGGCGGCGGAGGCGGCGGCGGTGCCGCCGTGATGGTTGCCGTGGCCTGTGCGGTGCTCGTGGTGCCGCTCGCGCCCGTTGCGGTGAGCACGATCGTGTAAGTACCTGCCGCCGCATAGGTCACCGTCGGCGAAGAACCGGTCGCGACCTGCCCGTTGCCAAGCGCCCAGCTGAACGACGTGGCGTTCGTCGTACCAGCGGACGACAGCGCGAGTGCGACACCAACCTGCGCGCTGTATGGCCCGTTGGCACGCACCACCGGTGCGGGTGCACCAGAAGGTGGCGCGACCGCGTTGCTGATGACGATGGTGCCGGTGCGGGAGGCTGACGCGCCCTGATTGTCTGTCACGGTGAGCGTCACGGTGTACGCGCCGGCGGCCGTGTAGGTCTTCGTCGGCGCGACGCCGGTCGCTGTGGTGTTGTCGCCGAAGGCCCAGGCGTGACTCGCGATGGTTCCATCGACGTCCGAGGATCCGGCAGCAGAGAATGAGACCGCAGTGCCAACCGTGCCGGTGGTCGGTCCCGTGAATTGCGCCGCTGGTGGCTGGTTCGGCGCCGAACCGCCGGCGCCGACCGTGATCGTATCCTCCACCACGCGCACCGAATCTTGAAACGGCGTGGGTGATGAGGCGAGGAGCCCGGTGGTGAGCGTCGCGGACCTCGTACCCGCAGTTCCGATGACGGTGAACTGGAACTTCGCGAGCGAGACCAGCCCGGTGCGCGCTGGCGTGTTGCCTGGCGCGGCCGCGATGAACGAGATGAGGCCAGGCGTGCCCGCGTTGAAGATCAGCTGCGTGAGCTGGCCGATGTCCTCGGACTCGAACCGAAGCACGGCGGGATCGTAACGCAGCACTGCCTGCACACCCTTCACCGCCTGACTGGACCGCGCCGTGAGGTCGAGGCTCGCCTCCAGCACGACCCCCGCTCCTGGGGCGGCGGAACGCGGCGTCCACTTGTTGCGCCAGATGAACGGCGCCGTGCTGACAGGTCGCGGAGGTGGCGTGGCACCGACGCAGACGACGTCGAACGCAACCATCGCCTCGGCAAGCTTCCCCACGGTCACGGTACGCTGCATCGCACCGCCCTGCAGCGTGCAGTTTCCGGCGAGCCCGCGAATGGTGACGTTGTAGCTGCCTGGGCGAAGATTCGCGAAGTCCGTCCGCGGTGCTCCAACGGTTTGCGACCGCTGCGCAGCGAATGCGCGCTGCGCAGGTGGCAGCGTCGTGTCCGACGCAGTGCCGAGCACGTCGATGGTCCAGCCGTCATCGAGGCTGTCGCCCGTGACGGCCGTCACGACCGCGATGTCACCGCGGTTGGGATCCTTGCAGGTGACGGTGAACGCCACCGGTGTGATGGTCGTCGCAAGCGTGTCGGTCACGATGACCTTCTGCGTGGGCGTCGGAGTGGAGCACCGCGACGTGATGCCGCTGAGGGACACCGTGTACTGACCGACCCGCAGCGGTGAAAACCGGCGTGTCGCCGTGGTGCCGAGCACGGCGCGTACCGTATCCGGCCCAGTGATCAGGAGGTTGTACCCGTCCGGATCCAGCGATTCGCTCGACGTCACCACCGACGTGGTGGCGACCTGAATCCCTGGTGGAGGTGGCGTCACGACGCCACTGACGACCGATGGTGTCGACCGGTCGCCAAGTTCGGTGAGAGCACTCACCCGGTATCCGTAGATGGTTTCCGGCGCCACGTCGGTGTCGAACCACTGCAGTGCACCGACGCTCAGCGCCGACAACCGTGCGACCTCGACAAACGGGCCGGTGAGCGCCGCTCGCCGTTCGATGATGTACGACAGAACCGCGCCGGACTGCCCAACGGCGGGTGCCCAGGTCAGCCGCACGGCGCCGGCACGCGCAACCACGGCAGTGAGTTCCTGCGGCGCCGTGGCAGCGCTGAACGGTGCAAGCCCGTCAGCACATCCGCTGGCGCTCATGCATGCCAGAACCAGCATGACCAGTCCCGGACGACGTGCGCCTGCCTGCAGCTCAGCGAAGCGCATACCCCATTCCGATGCTGATGTTGAGCCCTGGCCGCAGGTATCCCACGAGCAGCGTCCCATTGTCACTCTGCTGCGTGTAGCGGACCTCATTGTCGGTCAGGTTGCGCGCCGAGAGCGAGATGCTGGCACGTCCGAACCGATGGCGCAGCTTCGCGTCGATCCCGATGCGTCCCTGCTCCACGACGTCACTCACCACGCGGGTCTCGACACCAGCCAGCACATCGCCGTACCGGATCACCCTGTCGCTGAAATAGTTGCCGAGCAGACTGAATTCGAAGCCCGACGGCAACGCGTACAGCAGGTTCAGGTTCACGAGCCGGTCCGATTGACCCTGCAGGCGCAGCGTCCGCGAGGTGTCGGCGTTGATGCGCGCCTCCGCTTCCGAGCGCACCAGCGTCACGTTCAGGCCGGCGGAAATTCGGCTCAGCCACCCGGGCAGGAACGTCAGCCCACGCCGAAACTCGAATTCGGCGCCAAGCAGTCGCGCGGAGGGCACGTTGTTCGGTCGGAAGTAGCAGTTGCCGGAATCTGTGCCGAGAAATTCGACGATCGGATCGGTGAACTGCTTGACGAATCCGCTCACCGACAGGATTTCTCCCGCGCGCGGATATCGCTCCCAACGGACGTCGGCATTCCGGATCGTGCTGCGCTGCAGCTCGGGGTTGCCGATGTTGGAGCAGTCGCCGGCCACGGCTTCATACGCATCGGTGGTGACTTCACGCGGATCAGGGCGCGCGACGGTCTGATATGCCGCCAGACGCAGGTTCTGCCTGTCCGAGAGACGGATCGTGAGGTTCGCAGACGGCAGCAGATCGTTGTTGCGCCGCGTCGTCACGGGTGGGAGCGTGTCCTTGCGAAGATTGTAGATGTCCAGCGCCCAGTCCTCACGGCGAGCCCCGCCAACGAGCCGCAGCCAGCTGCGGATGGGAATGTCCAGCATCGCGTAGTAGGCGCGCACGTTGTCCTGCGCCTCATACGGCAACGTTCTCGCGCCGTCGCGTCGCAGCCGCAGCAGCGATCCGCCGAGCAGTTCAGGGGAAAAGAGCTGCTCAGGCGGCAGGCGCAGCCACGATTCCGTGGCCTGCACGTTGTCCAGATTCGTGGTGAACAGATTGCCGTCGAAGCTGCGAAAGCGGTTCTTGACCAGGCCGCCAAGCTTGAACAACGCACCATCGCCGAGGAGCCGTGCAATCGGCGTGCTCCAGTCCAACTGTGCCGTGCGGACATCGTCGCGAAGGTACCGGAACCAGAAGGTGCTGCCGGGAACGTTCGGGAACATCTGAAACGTGGAATCCGTCGACGATCGCAGGTATGACAACGATCGGTTCTCAGGCTCATCGCGCCTGGCCGTCGCGATGGTGGCCTTCCACTCCAGTCGTGAGTCGAGCAGCCACGGGATCAGATGATCGCCGCTGAGCTGCGACTGCATCAACGTCCGCGTGATGTAGCGCACCTGATGGACACGCTTCTCTGCATCCTGCCCGTTCGCCGGCGCAAAGCCGATGCCCGTCGATACGAGCTCCTCGGTATTCCGGGTCATGAGATTCTTCCAGCCGATCTTGTTGGCACGGCCGATGCGAAGCGCGACGTTCGCAATGCCGCCAAGATCCACCTGCGCCATCGCTTGCGTGACGGTCGACGTATTTTCCGCGAGGCCGCTGGGGAGGAACACATTCTGAAAGAAGCGGTTGGGCGTCGCCTCGGTCTGGCGATTGTAGTTGGCCGAGAGCACGTACCCGAAGGGAGCCGCGTCTCCGCCGAGACGACCGCCGAAGTTCGCTGTGCCCCCGACGTTCGGTGCGATCGGCGCAGCGCGTGGTGTCCACGCGTTGCGCAGCCGCTCGGCGAACACCTCGTTGGAACCGGTGACATCACCTTGCGCCGGCAGCGGTGACGGTGGTTGCCGGCGTGCGCCCGCGTCAAAACCGAGATAGTCGAGACCACGCTGCGGAAGATGCGCGATGCGTTGAAACGTGGCACTCGAGTTGTAGCCGGTCGTGACGTTCAGGTCGGCGACGGTGGTGTTCGGAAACTCCTTCGTCGAGACCTCCACCGACCCACCGGCAAAATCGCCTGGCTTGTCGGGCGACGCGGTCTTGCTGACGACGATCGACTCGAGCAGCGATGACGGAAAGATGTCGAGCGGAACGATCTTCTTCTGTGGCTCCGGACTCGGCAGCTCGACGCCATTGAGCAAGGTGTTGCTGTACCGCTCTGCCAGCCCACGCACGACGGCGAATCGGCTGTCCACCACCGAGACGCCCGTCACGCGCACGATCGCATCACCGGCGTTGGTGCCCGGCGCCCGCTTGATCGCCTCCGCACTGATGCCGTCGGACACCCGGGATGAGGACTTCTGCATGGCCAGCAGCGCATCCTCGGAGTTCGCCTTGGTCGGCGCCGCCGTGACGGTCTGTGTCTGCAGCTGGACGACTGCACCGGCGAGGGCGAAGTTGACCGAGAGGCTTACACCGGCCATGATCTTCACTCCCTCCTGCTGCTGCGCCATGTTGCCCAGTCGGAAGGCGCGCACGGAGTACACGCCGACCGGCACCGGCAGGCGATAGCGCCCGTCGAGGTCAGTCTGCGTGCGCAGTGTGGTGCCGTTCACGAGAATGTTGGTGCCCGGCAGTGGACGGCCGCTCGCCTTGTCGACGACCTGCCCGACCAGGTACCCGCGCACGATCGCTGGGGCCTGCTGTGCCGACAGCGGTGCCACCGCGCACGATGCAGCCACAGCGCACACGGCGAAGAGGGCACGCAGCAGCAGCAGCGACGATGACGATATGCGTGCAGTGATCATGGTTGGCTGTGTGGGAGCTGCGTCAGTGCTCACGGAGACGCAGCGTGTAATGAGCTGCGAGCGACTCGGTACCGTCGCGGGGCTGCGCGGGAAGGATCGGCTGCGGCGTTGATGTTTCTCCGTTCGTCACGTCGCGAGCAGGTCACGGACAGGTATTCCCCGTGCATCGAGCGCCGCAGCCGCGCGGCGTGTGACGCACTCAGTCCGCGCTGTCTGGCGGCGGCAGGGCACTTCGACGACGACGCCCATCCTTGGGTACGGCACCACGGGCCCGACGTCGATCCGCCAGCCGCTCGGTTGCATCGTCGTCGTGCGCCTGAAGGCCGAAGCGCGCATTGCCTGGATACTGGTTTCGTCGCGGAACCGGGCTGCGCTTGACACTGTCGTCGAGCGCGGACGCCGACGCTCGATCCGGATCGTTCGTCTGCAGGAGCGCCTCGATGTTCCTCGGTGCCGACCGCGGCTCATCCCCCGCCCAATCCCCGACTGGCACACCGCGCGCCAGCAGCACTGCGATCTCCGCTGGCGGCGCACCGCTGGCCGTGGTCAGTGGCATCGTGCTGGGTTGCCACCAACTGCCGACCCACTCCTCGACCTCGAGCAGCGCTTCGATGGGCGCGACGATTCTGTAAATGCGGTCGTCGAGAAGTACTGGTGGAACAACCACGCGCATGAGAACACTTGCGGGCGAAGGGGAGGTCGCCGTCCGCAGCGTCGCGGACTTGCAAAGAACCTCCTCGTCATTCGTATCGCCGGCATGCTTGTCGTGTCACGGTCGTGCTACCGTCGGGTATTGTCGCGCCATCTGCACGTCATGGCATCCGGCATGCTTCAGCGCACGCCCACACTCGCGTCGAGATTCCGCAACGACGCCGTGAAGTCCGAATCGCGCGGGTCCCTGGCTATTGCTTGCCGATAGGCATCGCGTGCCTGCGCCGTCTTCCCCAGCTTCTCGCGAACCTGCCCAGTACGCCACCAGGCAACGTCCTCCGATGGCTGCGTCACATACATCGGCCCCTTCAGGTATGCCAACAGCGCGAGTTCACCCTCGGCCAGCTCCACCCCAAGCACCGCTGCCAGCTGGCCGCGATGGAACAGCGTGCTGCGATCGCTCGGCATGAGCGCCATGTATCGGCGCAACGCGTCACGTGCAACATCCGCCTTGCGCAGGCGGTACGACAGATCGTAGAGCGCAAACCACGCCGGTGCACTGTCCGGCTCCGTCGTCACGAGGTGGCGGTAGATCGAATCGGCGGCGGCGCTTCGACCATCGGCCCGCTCGAAATGCCCGCGCAGCAGTGCACCACGGTAGGGGTGGTGTCGCTCCAGCCGCCGCAGCATGGCCATGCCCTCCGAACGGCTGCCACCGAAGATCGAGGGCAGCAACCGCCCGATCCACGCCAAGGGCTCCAGCACATCCGCGCGCGTGGAATCGCGGGAGAACGCACTGCCGAACGCCGCCTTCGCGTGACGAACGGCGCGAACCCGGGACGCAACACCCTGGCGACTCCCGAGCTGCAACTCGGCCTGCCCAGTCAGCACCAGCGCGTCAGCCGAACTGTCCTGACGCGCCGCGAGCACCATCAGCGCCGACTCCGGTTGCACCCGTGCGAGCAACGCCTCGACGTCGGTGCGCTGCACCGTGGACACCTGACGTGATGCCAGCATCGCGCCTGCGGCGACCAGCATACCGAGCCGCGCGCCAGTTGTACGCTGCGTATTCGCTCCGCTGCGGCGCAGCGGGTAGTCCTGCTCCACACTGCGCCACGTCTCGCTGATGGAACTTGCGACGGCGCGCGCGGCGTCCGCATCAGTCATTGTCGACAGCCGGCGCACACTGGCCCAGAGCGCCTCGAGCTTCGCGCCCGCCTCGTCACGACGCGCGTTGATCAGCACCATGCGCTCACGTGAGCGCATCACCGCATTTCGTTGATTCACCAGCAGCTCCACCGCCTCCGGATCGCCGGCCTCCGACTCGTGCAGCACGATCTCCGCCTCGAGCCGTTCCAGCTGTTCGCGCGGGGCCGCCTTCTCGAGCAGCGAGAGTTCGCGCTCGTGCGCACTCATGGCGTCCAGCAGGCGCCGTGCAGCGCTGGCTGCGCTGTTGCTCGCCTCGCCAGTGGACGGTGGCAGCGTGCCCGATGCCGCGAGGATCTGCGTCACGAACTCCTGCGGTGTTTTCGGACGCCGATCGGCTGTCTGAGGCCGGATTACAGCCTGAATGCGCGGATCGCGCCAGAACGCGGAATCGGTGGGCTTGTACAGCAGGCGCTGGCGGTCCATCCACCCGAACTTGGCGCCCTTCGTGGCGCGGCGCACGCTCACTTCAGCCACCAGCACCACGAGAATGAGGCCCAGCACAAGGAGCATGAGCGAGACGAGCGGCACCAGCAGGTCCAGCCGAACGATCCATTGCAGCGTGAAGTAGTTGTGCGATGCCGGGATCATGTCCCGGATCGCAAGTCGCCGCGCGTCCGTCGCCCATGCCAGCAGCGGCCCTTCGCCAAGCATGAGCGCATAGCCGACTGCCATCGCCATCCGTGCCCATTTCAGGGACGGGGGCAACTGCTCATACACGTCGCCGGCGCGTCGCCACTTGCGGGGCCACCAGAGAAACCACCAGCGTGGCGGCAGCGTCACCACACGTCGAATGGTGCTCCACTCGTATCCACGCTTCCGCGCCTCCTGCACCTTGAAGCCCTGCAACAGGAAGAGCAAGATCGGCGACAACCAGAACACCGTCGGCATCGAGAACAGCTCGCCGCCACGCAGTGCAGCGCTCACGGCGAACACAGCGCTGATGGCGATCGTGACGACAAAGTTCGCGGCGAGGTGCTGCAGTTCGGCGAGCTCGTACGTCAGCGACTCATCATCGGATGCCGTACCGCCAACGGCTGTCCGAAGGCTGCGCCCATCGCTGAAACGCTTGGCCGGATCCTTCTCGAGGCATCGCATGACGGCGTCGCCCAGATCGGCCGGTACCGATGGCGCCAGCTCGGCCAGCGGTGGTGGCGTCGCTGACACATGCTGCATCAGCAGTTCGCGGAAGCTGCGTCCCTCGAACGGCAGCCGACCGCTCAGCATCTGGTACGCCACCACACCCACCGAATACAGGTCGCTGCGTCCATCGATCGACGGTTCTGCCGTGGCCTGCTCCGGCGACATGTAGTGCGGCGTGCCCATCACCGAGCCGACCTGGGTCAGGTTGGTGCCCGACTGCAGCGTGTCCGCCCGTGCAATGCCGAAGTCGGTGAGCAGCGCCCGGCCGGTGGTGTCGTCGATCAGGATATTGTCCGGCTTGATGTCGCGGTGGACGATGCCCTGCTTGTGCGCATGATCGAGCGCATCGGCCACCTGTGCCAGCATCGTGCGCGTGGTCTCGACATCGAGCATCGTCTCGCGGTCGATGCGCGACCCGAGTGACTCGCCGCGCACATAGCCCATCACGAACCAGACCAGCCCGCGACGCTCGCCGAACGCATACAGCGGCACGATGCCGACATGCTGCAGGCTGGCGACGGTTTTCGCTTCGCGACGGAATCGCTCGAGCACACCGGCATCGGCGGCAGACCCCGGCGGCAACACCTTGATCGCCACCAGGCGCTCCAGCGCACGGTCACGCGCGAGGTACACCGCGCCCATGCCGCCTCGCCCGATCAGTCGGACGATCTCGTACTCGTCGCCGAGTGCGTCGACGAGCGCGTCACGCAGCGGATCGCCCTGGACCTCGTCGATCAGTGCGACGAGGGGTGCGCTGACGTTCATGCAATCGTCCTGTGAAGCGGGTTCGGCACTGCAGGCCGGCGCAGACGAATGCCGGCAAGCTGCTGATCTGATTCTAGCGACCTCTGGCTGCAGTTCGGAGGGCCGTCGGAAATCGTTCTGACTTCGCGCGGCCGCCGCTGGCGGGGGAAGCAGGATGCCCGCATCTTCCGGCGGTGACTTCTCCTCTGGAATGTCTCCGTAGCTTCCAGGTCCATGACAACCGGATCAGGCGTGTGCGGCGGCTGCGGATCGACGGGCATGCGCGCTGCCCCGGACGCGGCACGGCATGACGCGTGGGACTATCGTTGGCACATGAGTTCCCGCGTCGAAGACCGGCAGCAGCGCATGACCCTCGACGACCTGTACGGAGAGGAAACCGCCGCATGGATGCGACTCTCGCCACAACAGCGATGGGTCGAGACCATGCGACTCGCGGCGTGGCACCACGCACTCGGAGGCACCAGTGATCCCGACCCAGATCCTTCGAGTCCTTTCTACGATCCGGACCTACGACGTGCGCGCCCTGTTGATGGGGGGTCAGGCCTGCGTGTTGTACGGCGCGGCGGAGTATAGTCGCGATCTGGATCTGGCTGTGCTGGCAACCCCCGAGGCGCTGCCCGCACTGCACGCTGCGCTCGACGCACTCAACGCCACAGTCATCGCCGTTCCATCATTCGATGTGCGCTATCTCGATCGCGGGCACGCGGTACACTTCAGTATTCCTGACGGCTCTGCGTTCCCATTGCGCGTGGACATCATGAGTCGCATGCGCGGTGTGGATGCGTTTCCGCTTCTGTGGGAGCGTCGCACGACGATCGCGCTGCCCACAGGCGATGGCGACAGCGAAGTCCTCGTGGACGTGATGGCGCTCGAGGACCTCGTCACGGCGAAGAAGACTCAGCGTGACAAGGACTGGCCAATGATTCGCCGACTTGTCGACGCGTCGTACGCGGCCGCACGCGACGATGCCGTGACGGACGCTCAGGTCGCATTCTGGCTGGCCGAACTTCGGTCGCCCGCGTTTCTGATGGAGCTCGTCGAACGCTTTCCTGACGCTGCCGCACGATCGACGCGCGTGGTGGTGCACGCCGCAGCGCATGGACTGGATCTCGATGTGCCGCTGGCGGCCGAGCAGGCGGCGATCATGGTCGAGGACAAGGCGTACTGGGCGCCGCTGCGCCAGGAACTCGAACGGCTGCGATTCGAGGCCAGACGAGGCGCATGACTCATGCGATTGCGCGTCGGTGCGGACATCGCGGCCGCGCGCGGCCGCGATGTTCCTGACTACGGTACCAACTCCAGCCGACTGATCGCGACTGCGGCATCGAATGCGGTCGTCCCGGCCACGATGCCGATGCGCTGGAGCGTTGACGGGTCGAGCGGTGCGCGCAGCGACGCCGGCGTGAACGCGCGCCAGGGCAGCGACACGCTCTGCCACGTCGGCGTGACGGGGAGCGCGGCGGCGTAGTACTGCCACGGTGCACGCGTGTCCGCGGTGCGCAGGTGCACGAAGTACGTCCCGGGTGTGCCGCAGACGGCGAGCTGCAGGCCCCGGAACCGGCCAGCGTCGACGCGCTCGCCCTCGAGGCTGCGGGCGACCTGGATGAAGCCGCCATTCCGCTCCAGCGACACCCGCCCCGACAGGCACAGGGCAGCGCGACCGGCGAACACCTTGTAGTCGGCGCGGGCGCTGGACACGCCGCCCATCACCCGGTCGCTGAACACGCGCCAGCGGCGGGCCACGACATCGGCATCGGTGAAGTCGTCGAGAACGTGGATCATCCAACGGAGTGTAGCACTCCGTCGCCGGAACGGCGGCACTCGGCGTCATGGAGAGGCAGCACTCGGATGGCAGTCGCCACCTCTGCGGCTCTGCGCCTCCGTGTGAAAGGAGTTGGCGGTGCAGATACGACGCAGTCGTTCACGCAAATCACAGCAGCGCTGACGCCGGACTTGTCAGCGCACCGCTGCCGCTTCAGGTACCGTGACATCCAGTGCCGCCGTCTCGATCACACCGCTCATGCGGCGCACCTGCACGAATACGCGGTAGACGCCAGCGGAAGGGAATGCGACCGGAAAACTCACCGCGCCCATCGCGGCCACCGCTGATGACGCCACGCCACCGTGCATCGCGTGCATCCCGGCCGGCATCGCGTCGATTGCCGCAACTGGCTGCGCGTCGCCATGCATTGCCGTGTCACCCGCCTCGCGTCGCACGAGACGCGCCTGCGCCGCCATCGAGCCGGTGCCCATGGGGTGCAGGTGCATGAACACGGCGCCATCCGTGCGCAGCAGCATCGCGTGACCGGCCATGCCGAGCCACGGTGCCAGCGGCATCGATGAGCCGTCGGCGTTGGTGAGCCGCGCCGTGATCACGACATCACTGCCGATGGTCGGTGCGCGATCGATCGCGATGGCGAACGTCGCC
>Ga0209181_10007227_pt1 | contig 15296 bp, 20 predicted proteins | sample MAT05_FD_187208 | JGI IMG/M metagenome (GOLD analysis project Ga0209181, IMG submission 187208) | Freshwater microbial communities from Lake Fryxell liftoff mats and glacier meltwater in Antarctica - MAT-05 (SPAdes) (version 2) | ecosystem: Environmental > Aquatic > Freshwater > Ice > Liftoff... | reverse complement strand
TGTAGGCGCAGGGGAATAACAGTAATCCAGACCACCCGATGAAGACGAATCGATCGCGTTTGAGCCAGTCGTCGATGCTATCGAAGATGCCCCGCTCGTCGCGATTTCTCTCGAGTGCTATGGTCATTTCTAATCCTCTTATTTATTGCAGCAATGGTTTTAATATCTGCAAAGTCTTCCCCTGGAAAGATCTACGAGGACGAATCCAAATGAAGTTCTTTCTTAAGGAAGACTGTTAGGTATTAAGCATAACGCTATCCGGTATGAGCAGGAAAGGTAGACGATTTGAACATCTATCATTAATTGCAATTAACCTTAAAGTCGTTAAGCTTTGCAGCGTAAAGGTTTACAATTCTATATCATAGTGAATCTGAAAATTTTTACAATCAGACACGCAAATCTCATAATTGGAACAATGAGAACTAGAGTGGAATGAGCAATTTCCAATCTCTTCCCATAGGATCATTTTGAAGACTCTCTAAAGACTCAAAGGCTGACGGATACCTCACCTCAATATGACTACTACAACATGACTACTGATGTAACACTGAGAAACGATCGCATTATCAAACAACCCATTCTGGGATCACGCCGTCTCACTAATTATTGGTGGGCAGTAATTGATACGGTTGGCGGGGCAGGGTTCTTCCTAGCAGGGCTTTCCAGCTACACCCACATTAATTTCCTGCCCTTTGCCGATCCAACGCAACTCATTTTTGTGCCCCAAGGGATAGCGATGGGCTTCTATGGCACGGTGGCGCTGCTCTATGCCCTGTTTCTCTGGACAAGCATTGCTTTAGATGTGGGCGGTGGTTACAACGAGTTCAATAAGGAAACGGGTGATGTCAAGATTTTTCGGGCAGGCTTCCCTGGCAAAGACCGAGCGATCGAACTAAAGTTTCCGATCGCTGATGTGCAAGCGGTGAAAGTCAGCGTCAAGGAGGGCTTAAATCCCACTCGTTCCCTGTATTTGCGGGTCAAGGGCAGCCGAGATCTGCCGTTAACCAGGGTAGGACAACCTCTTTCCTTGACGGAGCTAGAAAATCAAGGTGCTGAGCTTGCCCGCTTCCTAGGCGTTCCTTTGGAGGGGTTGTAATTTAGTCAGTAGGTTGTTAGGAACCAGCCTGATAAAGATTACACAAGGAATTTCTCGATCGCCTGACTCGGTTTCATCGACTTCAATACGTATTCCAAATTTTCACTGGGACGCGCAATGACGTGGGAGGAGAGGTAGAGGGGTTTGTCTCCAGGGACTCGCTTCGCTGCCTCCACCCCAGCTTCTACAGCAAGGCTCACTTCCGATACATCTCCCCGGACAATCACGGTGTAGCGGGCGCTACTGACCTTTTCCATGCCCACCATCGTGACACGGGCAGCTTTGCACATTGTATCGGCCACTGCTAAAGCAGGGGGCATACCTAATACTTCAACCATTCCGACTGCAACTCCCATCGTTATCTCCAAAGTTAATTTAAGTTGGTCTGCCTATCTTTGTGCCCGTTCAGCATTAGGACTAGTGTTCTGTTAAGAAAATTTTGAGGGGTCGAAGACCTTCAAAATTTAACTTCAACTAACCTCCCAGCTTTCAGCCCCCCGTCAATTAATGATTGACAGACTACTGGATGCTGATGGAAATGCTGGATGGGTGCTAACGCTTGTCATCACTCGCGATTTGGGCTTGAGCAGAATCAACTCTCGGGCAAGGGGCTGAAGTTCCTTGATCTCATACAACTTTACTTTACAGATAATTAATATTGGTTCATCACATTTTGTTGTAACTACTCAGACTGATAACTTAATGTCGAGCCGCTCTCATCCCCCAGCCCCTTCTCCCAGCGGGAGAAGGGGAGCCGGATTGAAATCCCTCTCCCTAGGGAGAGGGATTTAGGCTTCGACGTGAGCGCTCAGCCGAACGGTGAGAGTAGGCTGAGTGGTTACATTTTGTTTTTGAATTCACTGGGGCCAGAATACCCAGAGACCGTTGCCAACTCCTTGAGGGGTTTTGCCCCACCTTCTAACAACTTGCCGTTGATTTCCCAGGTGGGATAGCCCTTAAGCCCCGACTTTTGGCAAAGCTCGACTTGAGGATTTTTACCTTCAGGGGCGCACTCGATGTATTGGATGAGTTTGAAGGCTTCTTTGCCGAAGAGTTGCTTTTGATCGTGGCAATGGGGACACCAAAAAGCACTGTACATCTTGGCATCGATCTCCTTGAGGTGCTGAGCCAAGGCGAGTTCTGCGGGGCCAGAGGTGCTGGTGATTGAGTATTGCTGGGTTCCGCTGTCTCCGGCATCGGCATCAACGGGGCGATCGATGTGGGCATAGACTCCCAACGTACCAATAATCGTCACCATGCCTACCGCTAAGCCGATGAAGCCGAGTTGTCCCAAGTCCTCCCACGTTCGCCCAATCAGGGTGAGGACAAATAAAGTTGTGGCGAACAGGGCTGAGACAATGCAGTAGACGCAGACCGCCTTAGCACCGTAGAGAACGATGTATTTGGTCACCATGATGTACATCAGGTAACCACTAAAGATAGTCATTGCTGTGGTTCCGGCAAACAAAGCCAACCAAGCCCACTGATCCACGGGCGATCGGGTCTTGCCAGTGCCGTCGGATTTTAGGGCCAGGGGAGCCAGCGCTAACACAGCAATGGTGATATAGGCCAGCAGTCCAAATAGGGAAAGGGGTTGATTCAGCACGGTGGCGTAGGGGCCAGACAAAACCTGCTCACAACCGCTGGTCGGACAAGCCGTCTCAATTCCCCTAAGCTTGGTGAAAGTCAGATAGGCGGTGTTGATGGCTCCTAGAAGGGCTATTGCGCCGATCAACTGGCGTGACCAGCGCTGAATCCACGGGGTTTGACGACGGCGACTGATCATATGGCTTGACTGAATGTGGCTTGATTAAATTCGATCGGTTTAACTAGTTGCCAATTTAACTCAAAATCACGATCAATTATCTGTCTCTATGGAAGTTAAAATCTCAAGCAGTCATTAGTGAAGGCTTTTGTCCGATGGCCCGTTTAAACCTTATCCGTTTAGACCTTAGTTGAGATGGACATGTTGCGACTATTTTTGTCACTACTGAGCTTGCTTCCCAAAAGATAGATGGGCTGAGCAGCTACCTATCAATGATTAATCGTTAATTTTTTCTCCAGCCATCCAAAACCCACATCTAGCCCGATCGCAATCAGGGCAGCGGGGATAGTGCCTGCCAGGATGCGTTGATTATCCAGCACGGCAATGCCTCGATAAATTAAGTCGCCCAAACCCCCGGCTCCGATCGGGGAGGCGATGGCCGCCAAACCCACGGCGATCACTGTCGCGACCCTTACTCCAGCCAGAATAACTCCCAGAGCCAAGGGAATTTCTACCTGAGAGAGTAATTGCCAATCCGTCATGCCCATACCGCGCCCCGCCTCCCGCACCGCTGGGTCAACGCCCATGATTCCTGTGTAGGTGTTGCGAATGATCGGGAGGAGCGAGTAAAGAGTGAGGGCAACGATCGCTGGACGGGTGCCAATGCCCCCCAGCAAAGGCAAGGGAATCAGAAAGCCAAACAGAGCTAAGCTGGGGATCGTCTGCATGACATTGGCAACTCCCAACACAGGCTTGCTCCATCTGGGTTTGCGGGTGATGAGAATGCCGAGGGGGAGACCAAGGAGCAGGGCGAGGCCCATAGAGAGACCCACGAGAAACAGATGCTCTCCAGTGTGCCGGACAATTTCTGCCCCATACTGGTTCACGAATTGGCTCACAGATTGAGGCAGGTTCATAGCATATTTTCTTTGAGTAGATCATGCAGGGGTTCCAGAGCGCGGAGACACTGGATAAAGGCAATGGCCTCTGGTTCCTGGGATCGCAAAAACTCTGTCGGAGTCCCCTGCACAATCAGCCGCCCGTTTTGCATCAGTCCAATTTTAGAGGCGAGAATAAAGGCTTCCTGAATGTCATGGGTAACAAAAATAATAGTTTTGCCCAAGGTACGCTGTAATTGCTGAAATTCTTGCTGGATGGACGATCGCGTAATCGGGTCAAGGGCCCCGAAGGGTTCATCCATCAGCAGGATGGGAGGATCGGCGGCCAGGGCCCGCGCCACACCCACTCGCTGGCGCTGCCCCCCTGAGAGTTGGTGGGGATAGCGTTGGGCGAATTCTGAGTCTAACCCAACCAATTGCAGCAAGGTTTCTACCCGCTGCCGAATGCGGGGAGCCGGCCATCCCTCTAAAGCAGGAACCAGCCCAATGTTGCGAGCGATCGTGAAGTGGGGAAATAGGCCAATATCCTGAATCACGTAGCCAATTCTGCGCCGCAGTTGAATCGGATTCCAGCGGGTTGTGACTTTGCCCTCCACCCACACGTTCCCGCTAGTAGGAGTCAGCAACCGATTGATCAGCTTCAAGGTCGTTGTCTTGCCACAGCCACTACGCCCCAGCAACACCAAGGTTTCCCCTGGCTGCACGTCTAAGTTGAGGTCAGAGAGCAACGATCGTTGCCCTAACTGATAGGACACCTCCGAAAACTTGACAGCAACCTCTGGATTGGACTCCATGAATTTTCAGCGGTTTGATGAATGGATAAGAGGGAAACCAACTTAGCCATCATCTCACTGGCAAGGATCAGGAATTAAATAACTTGCAGAAGTTAGAGACTGGGTAAGGGCGAAGCATTCGGGCGAAAATCCTTGAAGCTCAATCATGTCCTTTTACCGAATGCTTCGCCCCTACAGCAAAACTATTGCGTATTATTTAGTCCACAATTCCAGCCAATTTCAGGGGTTATTGCTGAACAAACTCAATCTTCCAGCCGGAGCAGCTTGCGATAGAAGGATTGGGAGAAGTCTGCCAACTTGTCGCGCGATCGGCGGAAGTTTTGAATCACATCGATCAAGAAATCGACAAACTCAAAACTCGCCATCATAATCTCGTAGCTCAGTTCCGCATCACCATCAAATTGCATCCGACAGCGAGTCAAGTCGGCGGGCAGGGTCGAGACATTCCACGTAACGATAAATGGAATATTCTCTCCACCTTCAATTTGACGCTGTCCCTCCAGCGACCCTTTTTGGTAGAGGCTGATGGCCAGGGGGAGTAATTGGCGCTTGTTAGGCTGCGGATAGTAGGGTGTATAAACGTTTACCGCACGAGGGTCAGCCGGTTGAAGTTCTTTGAGTGACATCGATAGAATTCTCCTCGATTTCCGCAACTTACTTTCTGCAATTTATCTCTAAGCTATTGATGACGGACTAGCAGGGATCAATCTATCTATTAAAGCTGATAAAGCTGAGATCGATCGCCTAGTGTCAGCAACAGGACTTGAAACAATGCAAATTTTGCAACGGGTTTAGTAGATTTTATGGGATTACAAGTCTAACTATGCCTGTGGTTTCTACGGATACCATAAATAAACAGCAGACTTCACTTGAGGCTATGTAGTTCACCCCGAAGCAAATTTTAGTTAATTTAAGTATTCCCTGATTTAGTTAAAATCAACACATTCTTGAGTCAAGGCTGTACTTTTACAGGAGTACCCAAGCCGATTTGGCTGTATAGAGCAATGACATCTTGGTTTCGCATCCGCAAACAGCCGTGGGATACAGCTTTTCCGATCAGAGCTTCTTCGTTAGTACCGTGAAACCCAATGAGGCTCTTGTCATTTGACCAGAAGCCAATCCATCGCTTTCCTAGGGGACTGTCGGGCCCAGGAGACACGATCGACCCGGTGATGGGGTGCTGCCAGGCGGGATTTTTATCCATTTGTAGAACTTTAAAGTTGCCCGTGGGGGTTTCCCAACCAGGTTGTCCAATGGCTAGAGGATAGCTAGTGCGAAGTTTGTTTTTTTTGTATAGGTAAACTCGTCGATCGCTTAAATCGACAACCAAGCGCACGGCGGTAGCTCTGGAAGGAGGCAGCGACGGTGCCAAAGGTGGGGACGCTGAGCTTTTGTGAGCGTTAACAACCCAGGCTGAGGAAATGTTACGCCACTGCACAGAAGCAATCAGCACAGCGGCTCCCAGGCAGATCAACATACAACTTTGAGAAATTGACTGGCTTCTCACAATCCTAATTCTTATAAGGCTCGTACAAGGCTCACTACTCCAGCATAGATCACTTGGTTCAGCGATCGGGGTTTAAGGTTTAAGAAGGTGTCCCCATCCGTAATCATTCCCGACAAAAATACTTCAGCTACTCCATCATCCTAAAACGGGTATCAAATATGCCAGTGTCTACTAGTGTTCTGTCAAGAAAATTTTGAGGGGTCGAAGACCCTCAAAATTTAACTCCAACTAACCTCCCAGCTTTCAGCTACCCGTCAATTAATGATTAACAGACTACTAGTGCAATGTGCTCCTAAGCCGAAGGGCAATCTAAATAGGGAGGCAGTCTAGAAGCGCACGTTACAGATTACGATCGATGTTATGTTAAAGCGTATTCTTCAAATGTCAATTTATTTATCCCCTCGTTTTTGTTAGTCAAATGGTGGCGGTTCCCATTGAGCTATTGTGGGCTTTCATCGGCCTGATTCTAACCATCATTGGCACGTTGGTTAAAGCTTTTATGATCAATCCTCCCTTTCACTGGAGCTTGCAAGGACTTCATGCCCAGTATTTGGGTGCAAGCTTCCAGATTGGGGCAGTGCTTTTAGTGGGGTGCATGGGGGGCAAAAATGCCGGAGCGTTATCCCAAATCGCCTATGTTGCCTTGGGTTTAGCAGGGTTCCAAATTTTTAATGAAGGAGGCGGTATTAATTATTTCCGCGAACCCTCGTTTGGGTACCTGCTAGGATTTGTTCCTGGGGCTTGGATCTGCGGTTCCATGGCGTTCAAGGCACCTCCGAAGTTGGAAACGCTCAGCTTCAGTTGCCTATGTGGACTTTTAACGATCCACATCGCTGGACTGGTTTACTTGATTTTGGCTTATACATTTCGATGGGTGGACGCTACAGCAGTGCCTCTATTTAAAGCAATTAGCATCTACTCGTTCTATTTATTACCAGGACAGTTGGCGATCGTCTGTGCCGTAGCAGTTCTAGCGTTTACCTTACGCCGTTTGATGTTTTACTAAGGATAGTGAATTAAACAACGTCTAGCTTCCAAAACTGAGATATTGTGAAATGATTTAGATTTGACGATACGTAATTGCTCAACCACCCCCATAAACCCGTCAAATCTTTATGCAGAAGGCTTCTTGGGATTCCATCAATTATGCCAAACTGTCTGTCCAACGTTCCCAATCAGCGGCGACGAGAAATTTAGAAACGAAGCGCGAAGACTTTGCTCGTCCGCTGCATTGGGGTTGTCAGGCTGATTGACGCATGGTTGCAGCCGTTTTCTGTGCTTCTGCATAAATTCTTAGCGCAGCAGCCATATGCTGTTCAGCCTCTTCCCCTTTTGATTGGAACCATGATAGTGTCTCAGAATCAACACGAATAGCGACAGTCACCGATGAAGAAGAGGGCATTCGCAGTTTCGCTTTTGAGAAAAACTCATCGGTAAGAGGCGGGATATCAGACGTGTCAATCTCATCATCTGACATTGCATCGATCCTAGCCCAATCCGTTCTTGAGGTATTGTTCATAATTTTTCCTTTCGTATGAGAGAGCTTTTCTGAGTGAAATAATACGAGTTGTTTCTTCATTAGGTTCAGTATAAACAACTACCACTACACGCCCATCTAGCATTCCAGTCCCAACCCATCGATCTTCACTGTAGTCGTCACGCTCATCAAGTTCAACTGCCATTGGCAAATCAAAGATTTGATAAGCGTCAGCAAAATCGAAGCCATGCTTATCAATATCAACCTCGTTTTTTCTCTCATCCCACTCAAAATTCATGAGCTAAACTCGCCTCACCCACAACGTAGCAAACCGCTACAGGCTATAGTGCAATCTTATTGCTTTTCTGCTCAGTAATATAAATCAACAAAATGTTACTCTTAACCTACTTCCTTATCGTTTCTCCAGTCTGTTCGCGAAGTTCCACGTAGCCGTAGCGCTTCGCGAAGTAGCGGTAAGAATAAAGCTACTCCAACAATAGGCAAAACAATCGAGCTAAGAATCTCGATCTGAAAAAGTCCTAGCGCATAGTCTGCGAGAGCAAGAATGATGTAAGCAATGACGAAATCCAGCACAATTAGAAGCGGTGCAGCAAATCTGGGATCAATAAGAATTTGAATGTTATTTCCGTCAGAATTCGAGATATTTACCTAATGTCCCTGGTATTCGGCAGGTAGTTCATCACCTGTTTGCTCACGTAACTTCTTTGCCTCTAATTCAATCTTGTGAATTTCCGCAATCGTTTTACGAGTTTGCAAGAAAGCAACTGGTATTCCTAAGATCGCCGTGATGGCAGCAACTACAGTGGCGATCACTTTCGCGTAAGTATCGAGACTACTCCAAAGACTTGTAGTCGCGGTTGCTGCTGATTGAGTTTAGACCATACACCACTTGCTGAAATAACACCGTAGCCCCAAATGCTACGTCATGAACACAAGTATTTGATAAAAGTCATTCCGTCTTTTCACAACAATTACCAACAGACAAAATTTAATTATTGTCCTAATCCACCAACCAAATCAGCCTAACGATCGCCCTAAAACACACCTGCTAGATTCGATCGCCTCCAGCAATGTCTGTTAACGGGCAGCTAGTTTCACAGTCAAGCTTTATCTCTAAGTCTTCACAGTTATTTGTAGCATTGTCGGCTCCAGCAACCTTGTTCTACAAGAGTGAAAGTTTTAGTGTTCTTAAGCCCTAACGCTTCATACCACTTCTGTGGAATCTTTCTGGTTGGCAGCGACTGACTAAACTTAAACGAAGCGAGCAACCTTTGCACGTCTGCTGCAACAAACTTGTTAAGCATCAGGTTGTAGAAGACGAGTGAATCCTTCCTGTTCAAAGTGCTTATCAGTGGTGAGTGCTTCCATGATTCCTAGCTTACGCATTAATACGAAATTAACGGCATCACACAACGAGTATGTTTTGTCAGATCTAGACATCAGCAAACTTACTGCTTCTTGATATAGAGGCTCATCAACCCACACCATGGCTACTTTTGGGTTGTTAAGCAATTCCAACGTGTATGACAGAACGATTGATTGTGATAATCGTCGAACCAACCCTAATGCAACCAACTCAGCAAGGATGTAGTTGTGTAGCAACAGTATCCCATTCGCATTAGCAAGAAAATTCACTGCTTTTTTATGTTGAGGTTCATCTTGGTGCAAGAAGCAGAGTAACCCTGATGTATCTAGAAGCACAATCTTTACCCAAGCTTAGAACTCATTAGCGTATGCCTTTGCTAAATCAGCGTCAATGCCTTCATTTTCTATGCCTGTCGCATAGCCCAAACTAATGGCACCCGCATGACAAAGTAAACGCTGACGGGCTTCTTTTTCAACGTCACTGTCTAAAGTGGGAGTGGTCAGTGTCCCATACCGCTTCTTTAGTGAGGCAGTAAGCCACTCTGGTACTGAGAGTCCAACAGCACTTGCCTACTGTTGCAAAATCATGTAAATCTCATCACTTATTTCCAATGTCAGTTGCTGACTCACAGGAATAACTTAATACCCTAATACTGTTCATGCCGTAATTATAGCTTTGCTTCCCAGCGCAAAGGACAAGCCTGACAAAACTAGAAAGCATTAGGCTCAAATACTTTTCCTCATAAATGTCCGTCCTAAATAGCTCAAATAATCTAACAACCGAATTGAGCATCAACAGATAATCCGTAAGTAAATCAAAGATTTTTGTTTTGTTCGCTTCAGTAATTTATTATGCCCCGATCGCCTCTCAACAACTAATTTGAGCGCGATCGTCCCCCATCGTTTGGAACTGAACAACGAAGCTACTATTTCTGCCAACTCAATCTCTGCTGAGAACAGTCAAATCAAACAGATGTTTCGCAGTTGGGATAATATTTGCACCCGCTAGGCTCGATCGTCTCCAGCAATACCTGTTTATGAGCAGTTGACCTCAGAGTTAATCTTCATTAGCTGGTCTTCACTGTTATCTGTAGTGTGTCGTCCCCAGCAAACTTATTAGACCGTGCCTCAACGAAGTAGTTTTCAATTACTTTATGGCTTCTATTGAAACCCTGCCACCTTCCACTGCTCGAATCCGCAAGTCGTAGCCGTAAAGTAAACTCATCCCGACTAAAGGATCAGTTTCCGCTTCATTAACGGGAATATCTCGGTATTGACCATCCCAAATAACTGTCGCAGCATAGACCTCGAAGGTTACTTCGCTACCATCGCCCAATGTTCCACGATCGATTCCTGTCCAAGGTAAATTTAAGCTTGCAATGATTTCACTCGGTAAGCTCAGAAAACCTGTGCAACCTGTATCAATGACAGCATCGATTAACCGAGTCTGACGGTTTGAGTTACTAATGACCAGTGGAACGATCGCCTCACAGCTTTGGTTCACTACACCATGTATCATCCAGGGTTTCTAAGACTCCGTGCGCCAAAACGATGAACGGCTCGATGTCCAATCCGAATAATCCAAGGTTGGGCATCTGGGAGTCGATCAAACAAGCGATCGGTTGCGGTTAAAATTTCGTCTGCTACTTCAAAGGCTCCGGTTTCAATATCGATCGCTACAATCTTGCCATGATTGCCTTCCTCGACTTGGGGGCGCACCTGAGTTTCATAAATCTCATCGCCGCGTCGGGCAAACTCTTCTTTGGGATAGCGGGGTTGTCGAACTGTCATAAATTTGACTTTGTTTCAGCAATTGCCCTTCTATTTTAACGTGGGCAATCGCTTCAAAGGTCACACACTTAAGAGCGATCGTGCTTTTGGTCAGCGTTACTAGAGAAGAGCAAAGCTGGGTCACCTGTCGTGAACCCAGCCTCATACAATCAACAGTTTTGCAAAAGTTGAATAGGCTAAGCTGAGCGGCGACGCTTGAGACAAGCAAGTCCACCACCCGCCAAAGCAATCCCCAGTATAGTGGTGGGTTCTGGTACCGCTGCTCCTGGGGAATCTATTGGTGGTTCTGGCGTGATCACACCAACATCACCAGGAATATTAGAAGCTGCAATCCGCATATTGTCTAATGCTGCATAACCACCACTTAGAAGATCAATTCGTAGGGTTACATTACCGTTGGTACTACCACTTGCGTTTAATGGCAGCAAGACCTCTGTCCAATCAAACACATCGCGTGCCGATGCCGTGCCTGATGCTCGCAACACATCCAAAATTGTCCCACTTCCTAGTCCTGTGGTTCCACTAGGATTATCATATAGCGTGAACTCAAAGAACGGTACTGCTCCAGGCGTAACAAATGGACCACTAAACACACTGAGATCAATACTTGAAATATCTAGGCGAAGATTCAAAAACTGGTTGCTCCCAACATCAAAAGACAAACCGAGCAAATCAGCATTTCTGGATGCCAGCATACCAAGGGCATAGTTTCCTCCCCTACCTGAGGGATCAGAATAGCCACGTCCAAATGCTCTACTACCATTGATAAAAAGAGTTTCAACGCTGAAAGCCTGGGCAAAGGTGAATCCAGGCGGTTGGTTTCCATAAAGGGTATTGACTGATCTGTAGATATTAACGTCACCGCCATCGTTGACGAACCCTGATGGGTTCTCAAAATCCTGATCACATAAAACCAGAGTTGCCCCCTGTACAGGCGGTGTAAGAAATGCTGTCAGACCAAGTGAAGTCGCAACGATCCCAAGTGATTGAGTGAAGTTCATGCAAAAGCCTTTTGCATCATGTATGTGAAGATTCCGGTCTTGCCAAATGCGGTCTAACGGCTAAGTTGAGCGGCGGCTAGTATCCTTTGCATCCTCACCAAGATCTCTCGCCCGTCCGCTCCAACGTGTTGTTAGACCTCGCTTTCGCGACAAGTTTACGACTTCTCTTCCACTTTCTGCTTGCTGTTTTTGTAAATCAGCAAAGATGGCTTTCAAATCATGATTGAATGAACGAGAGTACTCTTCGCGAATTCTATGGATCTCTTCGACAATCTTATCCTGAAACATAATCAACCTCCAAGAAGTTCATAGGGTGTACAAAGAATCGGCAACTCGTAGCCAAAATCAAAACTGATCTCCGCCAATTTTCTTTGAATTTGAGCATTGGCAATGTGCTTGCAGTTCCATGTCAGCAGGTAATCCATGCCGTGAACGGTTGCGGCTGCAATATGAATAGCGTCAACATTAGCTTTTGCGGGAAGACTACTGCGTTCCAAAAATTGTTCTGCCAAGTCAAGCACAGACTGGTTCAAGTCAAGTAAGACAAGATTGCGAACAATTTCTAGTCGTTGAGACGCGATTTCGGTATCTCCTTGGGAGGTTTCTTTTACACCTGCTTGAGAGGAGTAGAGTTGAAAGGCATTACGACGCATCTCCCACCACTCCCTCGTCATCTCAATATTTGCGGCGACAACAAGATCTCTGCTGGGTCGAGCAGTGAGATAACCTAAAATACTCGTTTCGATGTAGACAGTTTCACTCATATGAAATAAGCTGGGGCTTCCTCTATTTTAGCCGCCCCATGCATCAGTCCGATTCAGAAGCCAAATGTTCGACCGTTGAAAGGTCGCATGTAAACAGTGCTGCCCCCGTTCTCATTAACGGCTACGTATGAAGCGGTGGTACCATCCCAGCTCCAACCTCGGATTGAATCTGTACTCGATATGGTTTGAGTCGTTGTTACAGGTTCAAATGACCGACCGTTGAAGGGTCTGACGTAAAGAACATTTCGCCCATTTTGAACAGTCACGTATGAAGCAGTAGTACCATCCCAACTCTAACCTCGAATTGAGTCTGTATCCGAGAATACTTGCTGCTCTGTTACAGAACCAAATGACCGACCGTCGAAGGGTCGGACGAAAAGAATGCTTTTTCCTCCGCTCTTAAAAGCCACATATGAAGCTATAGTACCGTTCCAACTCCAACCTCGAAAAGCATTGCTACTAGATACCATTTGCTTCGATGTTGGAGAGCTAAATGTTTGACCGTTAAAAGGTTGAACATAAAGAGCATTTTGCCCATTTTCAACAGTTACGTATGAAGCGGTAGTACCACCAACTCCAACCCCGAATTAAATCTGCACTCGATATTAACGCATTAGCTACAGGTGGTTTATAGGCAGCTAGTTGCTCAACTATTCTGTCGCCAAGCCATTTTTGAACTCCAGCATCAGTAGGTAAGCTCTGATGACCCATTCTCCTATTCTTCCTCCTGCAAGTTTCCAATGTTCCACATCGATCTCTTATGACATTGAAGTTCTTGTCAGTAGCAAACTGTTGCTCTACCTGGTCGCAAGCAATTCTGGCAGCGCACCGAAGAGAACCACTGCTTTTAAAGTCATTTGGAAATGGTTCGTTTTCCTGCCATCGATTAAAGAAATAGTCAACATTACTTGGAACGCCAGAAAGAGAAGAACGGAGTCCTCCAGTAGAAACCGGATCAAGGACTGCCACGAACTGAATCTGACGATTGATACGAGGCAAGAGCTTTAGGATTGAATCACCACCATAACTGTGTCCAATCAAAATCAAAGGTCGATTTCTATCAAGTTGATTGTTGATGAAATTTTCACCATCTTTCAAAAACTGTGAGTCTACACTTGACCAATCATATTGATTACCTCCCCCACTTTGTCCATTAGCTCGAAAATTACTGTAGGGAACATATCGTGGTTCGGCATTCAATTGCTCGATTAAGCGGTTCTGCAAATCGTCCATTCCCCACGCACAACAGTTGCCTTGTCCATTTACAAAAACAACGTATGGGCGAGTTGACTGAGCTTCTGCTTGCCTTACACTGAACAAATTTGCTCCAACTGCTAAAGCACTTGCCACACCAAAACTGATTAGAGCTTTGCTAAACCGCATCTCTTACTCCTAAGTTTGACTTGATGATGAATACCGATACAGCAAACGACTCGCAGGCTAACTGCGATTGCACCCACTAAATATTCCACCGCTATCCGCAGCAGGGTAACTGTCTTCAAACTATTGCATGAACTGAATTAAGCCTAATCTCCGTAAGCCTGTTTTGTCAGTTGGATAAAGTCAGGAAAAAGTCGGATAAAGGTCAGATACTCTCCACAAGCAATCTCACAACTGCGCTTTAAGCAGTGACGACACCCATTTTGGCGAATCGCACCCCACCGACAACTTTTCGATTACACCCCAACACGTAACCTCGCGGTCTAACGGTTCTGGTCAGCGGTTGCCAATACTTGCGTATTTAACTCAAGCAGTTTTGGTCAATCCGCTGCACCAGAATTATTATGCCGCCTCTCTCACAAATATGACCGCAACTGCACACTGATTTAGTAGTTTGAGAATTGGCTACTCTTCTTGTCTTGGCTCTTCTGCCAGATTGAAGGCTGCTGGAATGCTTCCTGAATACTCAATGCAATTTCCAAATTCCTTGATAAAAGAGCCATGTGATGGGCTGGGATGATTGTATCCCAAGTTGTGAAGCACTTCGTGTGCAATTACATCTGACCAGTAGTCAGTATTGTTCTTGAGAAAGTATTGAGAAGCACTTTCCATATCATCAGAGTCTAGTGCAATTCTAAAAAGATCTCCTCTCTCTGGAAATCCACCTACAGGTGCCAAACCTACAAATCTGGGTTCAGCCCACATACGTGTAACTGTTAACTTAATTGGACGGTTGCCACTTGCTGGGTTAATGAAAGTTGCCGTTAACTGATTATCAATAGTTTGCCTACTGGAAGGTAGATTGTTAGATGCTATTCGATAGGTACAATTCAAGATTCCCGATCTTTGTGTTTGCATCCTGTCGTATAACTTAATTGAAGCTGTACGAATCAGTTGTCTTTGCTCCTCATTAAAAGAATTATCAACGTAAACCCAGAAGTTGCCTCTTGCATAAACAAGAGTTCTAGGTCGTATGTACGCTGTATCTAAATGATCAGCCGCAAGTGATACAAAACCAGTTAACACAACAACGGCAACAATGAAACCAACCAGGAAGTATTTAAAGTTTTTGCGTGAAATAGCTATATTGCTCCTGAAGACATAGTGAATTTAGCAGCAAGAGAACAACTTGCCAGTATCCAAATATTCAAATACACCCCAAATCTTGATGACTGCCACTCTAAGACAAAGCGGCATAGCGTTCCTGCTCATCGGACGTGAATAACCTTCACAATGCAACAATAGCTTGCAACCGTCCGCTGCATTTGAATTGGTGCGATTCGTTCACCCTAAATGAATAGCAATATTCAGGGACGGATGGCAAGGTTTGAACCTTGACAACTTGATTACCGTGAGGGTGCAAGTCCCTCTCTCCA
>Ga0209181_10007226_pt1 | contig 15297 bp, 10 predicted proteins | sample MAT05_FD_187208 | JGI IMG/M metagenome (GOLD analysis project Ga0209181, IMG submission 187208) | Freshwater microbial communities from Lake Fryxell liftoff mats and glacier meltwater in Antarctica - MAT-05 (SPAdes) (version 2) | ecosystem: Environmental > Aquatic > Freshwater > Ice > Liftoff... | reverse complement strand
TGCCCCTCGAACGCATTTCAGTGCATCGGTGCCGACTTGATCTTCCACTTGTCGCCTTCTTTGACGAAGGCCCATTCCTTCTCCACTGGTTCGCCGCCCGCGGTCTTTTCGATGGCGACGATTCCCGTGGCGGTCGTGCCTTCGACGCGCACCTTCCCTTTGAGGTCGTAGTGGTAGAGCGAGTAGGTCTTGGTCTGCTTCTTCTCGATCGGCGTGCCGGTGGCGAACATGTCCTTCAACTTGGCCACGCTGTTGCTTTCATCGTTCATGCGGTCGACGAGTTCGGAGATCTTCTTGCCGTCGTCTCCGCCGAAGTCGGGCGGCTTCTGGGACTCGGAGCTGCAGCCCGCGGCGAGCGCGAGAAGGAGGATGGCGAAAGGGGAGCGCATGGTGAAATCCGGAATGGGGCGGCGACGGCCGGCGGCGACGGTGCCGCCGGCCCGGGAGTACGGCTTAGTCGTTGGCGACGACTTCGCCGCCGCCTTTCGTGCCCATCGCGGACCACGTCGGCTGGGCGATGCTCTCGCGGACGAAGCGGACGCTGCCGTCGGCGAAGGCCGCGTTGGCGCCCCCGGTGTGCTTGCTCCGCGCGGCGGCCCACTGGTTGCCGTCGGCGCGGTTCTGCACGCAGGCGAGTTTGTTCGGGTGCGTCGCGGGGATGCGCGGGTCGCAATACATCATGGTGTCCGGCGTCGAGCTGTTCGGCTGCGTGTGCGTTAGGAAGAAGCTGCCGCCGGGCCCGGCGAGCAGGGTGACCCCCCGCCCGTCTCTGTTCCGACCCGACGGTTGCGAGGAAGTCGCAGAGTCGAGGGCTTCGCTGAACGGTAGGAGTTCGCTGTACATGACGGTGTTCGAAGTGCCGTCCGTGATCGAAACAATAGACGATCCCTTGCCGATGCCGTATCGGTCGCCGACTGGCCATTTTTTGACATTCACCAACCCGAAGACACCTGCGGTGCTGCTCCCGCCATACTGCGCGGCCGAGCCGAAGGTGTTGCCGCCGAAGCAGCCGACATAGTTGCCCTTCATGAGATTTTCGAGGGCGAAGTCGCTGAGGGTGACATCCGGGTTGTGGCCGCTGCTCGGGCAGGTGAAGATTTTGGGGATCATGTGGTACTGCATCATGACTTCCGGGCGGCGCCACGGCAGGCCGTCGAAGTTGTCGGCCACGTTGCTCTCTTCGGCGAAGGCCGCGTCGACGTTGTAGGTGCCGCCCGAAGTCGCCGAGTTCCCCGCGATCATCGTTTCGATGGCGTTTTGTTCCATCATCGAGAGGATGTGCAGCGGCCAAGGCAGCCCGTAGCAACGCGCTTCGACCCCGGGCCAGGCTTGGTTGCCGGTCACCCACCAGAGCGGCGGATCGCTCGCAGCGGGGCCGGGGCCCTGCTGCGGCCAATGCGGCGCGTTCTCGGCCAGGGTTTGGTTGAAGCGCGGCAGACCCGGTGGGAAGCTGCCGGTCGAACTCTCGACGTTGTGGCTGGCGAGGGCGATCTGCTTCAGGTTGTTGCTGCACTTCATGCGGGCCGCGGCCTCGCGGACTTTCTGCACGGCCGGTAAAAGCAGGCCAATGAGGATCGCGATGATCGCGATCACGACGAGCAGTTCAATCAGGGTGAACCCGCGCGGGTTTCGGAACGGACGATTCATGGGCATCACTCCGGGGAGAAAGGACAACGATGGCAACGGAAATCCAGAGTCGCTCCGCACCGGGCGGAGGACCGTAATCGCTGGCGCCGGAGTCGTCTCCGGTGCCGATTGCGTTGTTTTTGTTGGCTGAATCCGATTCGACTCGTCAATCGACCGTTACTTCTTCTCCTCCGACTTGTGGGCGGAATCGAGGGCCCTTTCCGCTTCGACCACTTCCGTCTTCACCGCGAGGGCGGCCTCGCAGAGTTGAAGGTACGCTTTCGCGAGCGCCGGGTTCTTCGGGTTCCGCGCCGCTTCGTCTTTGAGTTTCTCGGCGGCGTCCTCCACCGATTTCAACGCCGCCAGTTTGCGCGACAGCTCGGCGTTCAACCCCGCGAAACCGTTTACAAGCGGTGCCACCGGCGCGATCTTCAGCACGGCGACCGGCAGATTCGGCGTCGGCACCGGAATCACAGCAACCGACATCGGCTTCGCATCCAGCGGCAGGGTCAACTTGGAAGCGGCCCCGCCAGGGATTGGGTGGATTCGCACGGCCCCGGACCAATCGCCCGCGACAACCGACTTCGCATCCGCCGCGAATGCGACCTTCAGCACTTGGTCGTCGGCTGGACCGAATTCGCCCGCCGGTTTGCCCTTCTCATCCCAGAGCTTCACGCGGCCATCGCGCCCCCCGGACGCGAGCGCGCCGGTGGAATGGAAGGCGATATCGGTCGCGCCTTCATCGTGGGCGTCCCACTTCGCGGTTTCTGTGCCCGTGTGTAGGTCCCACAGACGAACGGTGCCGTCTTCGCCACAGGTCGCCAACGCTTCGGAATCGGCGCGCCACGCTAACCCGGTCACGCCTTTGACGTGGCCGCGGAGCGCGTGGAATTCCTTGCCCGATTTCGTTTCCCACACGTACAGGCCACCGAAGCGATCCCCGGCCGCGACTAGCAGTCCCTCGGGGCTGAACCCGACGGACAGAACCCAGTCGGTCGGCTTGCGGAAGGTGTGCAAAATCTTGCCGTCCGGCACCGATGCGACCTTCACGACCCGGCCCGGTCCCCCGAAGACGATCCGCGTCTTGTCGGTGGAAATGTCGGCCGCGAGGATCGCATCGTTCTCGTCGGCGATGGCGAAGATTCGCTTCCAAGTCGCGGTATCGTAGCCTGTGACCGCGCCGGACTGACCGCCGATCCCGCCCGCCGCGAGGAGCACTTTGCCATCGCGGGAGAACCGCAGAGCGTGGACTTCGCCTTCGGGGAAGGCGAGCGCGCCCACCGGTTTACCGCCGAGCTCGAACAACAGGATTTGCTTCTTCCCCGGCACCGCGACCAGCGACCCGGTCGGGCTGACCGCGAGCGCGGTGATCGACGTCGCCCGGGAGAGCGGCGCCACCGCGACGAGGCCGTCGAGATTTTTCGGAGCGGGGACGACGGCTGTGGAACCGGAGCCGTCGGCTTTTTCGAGTAGTCCGCCGTCGATCCATTTCTTGAGGGTATCGAGTTCGGTCTGGGCGATTTTCGGGCTGTTCGGCGGCATCTTCGGATCTTCGAGGTGCGCCGTCAGCGTGAAGAGCAAGCTCGCCTCGGACTTCCCGGCGACGACGACTTTACCCGAGACGCCACCGAGTTGAATCGCGGCGAAGCTCGACAGGTCGAGTTCGCCGCGCGGCCGTTCGGCGTTGTGGCATTTGGCGCAGCGCTTCGCCAAGATCGGCTTCACCGCGCCGTCGAAGCTGACTTTGGGCTCGTTGGCGCGCACCGCCCCGACGGAAGCGGCCGCGGCGAACACGAGCAAGAATCGGATCATCGTCACGGGTGGACTCTCGCGGAGTTAGCGGTTGAAGATGAATTCGTTCGTGTTCAAAAGCGCCCAGAAGAGGTCTTCGAGGGCTGCGGATTTATCGTCGGCGCGGTCGAGCTTCGAGCCGATCTTCGCCAGTTCGTTCGCCGTGGGCTTCCGGCCCAAACAGCACAGGTAGAGTCGCTCGGCCACGGCGATCGGCTCGGTTTTGTCCGCCAGCAACTTGGCCACGACTTTCCCTTCGACGATCTTGCCCGTCGTGGTTTCGCCGTTGAGCAGGTGCAGGGCTTGCGACAGTGTGGGCGTCGTTTTCACTTCGCACGAACAGGCGGTGGTGCGGGCCGCGCGGCCGAAGGTCGTGAGGAAGTAATTCGGCGTGCGGCCGTCCGGGATCTGCACGGCCCGTCCGCCGAGGGGCAGACCGGGGAAGCGGTTCGTCGTCTCGGTGACTTGCGTGATGCAGTCGAGCAGGACTTCGGCCCGCATTCGCCGTAGCGATTGGTGGGCGAAATTGCGTTCGTCCCATTCGTTCGTGGCGTTGCGTTTCGTGCTCAGTTGGTACGTCCGGCTCAGGCAGATGTCGCGGGCCAACTTCTCGATGTCGAATTTGTACTCGGACGCTTTGGCCCCGAGGGTGTCGAGCAGTTCTTGGTTGCTGGCGGGATTGCTGACGCGGACGTCATCGACCGAATCCACGATGCCCCGGCCGAAGAAGTGCGCCCAGACGATGTTGCCGACGTTGCGGGCGAAGTCGGGGTTCTCGGTGCTCGTGAGCCACTCGGCGAGGGCGGCGCGGTAGTCTTGGCCGGGCTTGAGTTCCGGTGTGGCGCCGCCGAGGAATTTGGGCTTCACGCTGCGGTTGCCGACCGGGTGGCGCATGTCGCCGGTTCCCGAATTGAACACCGTGATCTCGCGCGGGTCTTGGGCGTTCTTGTAGCCGATCTGGCTGAAGAACGAGGCGAAGCCGTAGTAGTCGTCCATCGTCCAGCGGTCGAATGGGTGGTTGTGACACTGGGCGCACTGGATGCGCGTGCCGAGGAACACTTGCGAGACGTTCTCGGCGAGCAGTTGCGGGGCGGTCTCGGTTTGGAAGTAGTTGACGGCGGGGTTTTCGAAGGTGCCTCCGACGGCGGGGAGCAGTTCGCGGACGACCTTGTCGATGGTCGCGCCGCCGCGGATTTTATCCCGCAGCCATTTGTCGTACAGTTGCAGGCCCTTCGCGCTGATGCCGTTGATCGTGCGGATTTGTAGCGTTTCGGCCCACTTCATCACCCAGATGTCGCGAAACTCTTCGCGCTTCAACAAGGCCTCGACGAGGACCTCACGCTTCTTCGGGTCGGTATCGGCGAGGAATTTCTCGCGCTCGGTCAAGCTTGGCAATTTACCGATGAGGTCGATGGAGACACGGCGTAGGAAGACTTCGTCCGTGCAGACTTCCGACGGCTTCACGTGCAGCCTGTTCAATTTCGCGTGGACGAGTTTATCGACGTAGTTGAACTCGGGCGTCTTCGGATCGGCGAACGGCGTGCCGGGTCGGACGATGACGGCGGTGCCTTCGGTGAATTGGTCGAAGCGGGCGAGGATGAAGGCTTCGCCGGGGCCGACACCCGTGACCACGCCATCGTCGGCGACGCTGGCGGCCGCGTCGTTGTTGCCGACGAACACCGTGAAGCGGGTGACGTCGCGATCGGTGCCATCGCTGTACTTCGCGCGGACGACGATGCGTTGAGCCGCGCCCTTCGCCGCGAACACCGCTTGCTTCGGGAAGACTTCGATGCTCACCGGCTTGGGGGTTTCTTTCGGATCCTTCGGCGCCCCGGCCTCGAGCCAGCGGCGGATGAGCAGGTCGTTTTCGCTGCCCGGTACGATACGTTGGCCACCGGTGTGCGGGACTTTGCCGGTGACTTTGTTGACGAGCAAGCAGTCGTCCGGCGTGGCCAAGTTGACGCGCCGCCCGCCCATTTCCCGGGTGATGCGGGTGTAGTCGCCGTCCGGGTCGTAGCCAAACAGCGACAGGCGGAAGCCGTCCTTGCCCGACGCGGAACCGTGGCACTTGCCGGTGTTGCAGCCGACTTTGGTGAACACGGTCATCACGTCGGTGCGGAAGCGGATCGCTTCGGCGTCTTTGGCTTTCGACACCGTCACCGGCACCTTGGTGCTGTGTTTGTCGAAGGTGACGATCAGCATCGTGGCGCCGTCGGAGGCCGGGGCAAGGAAGGCGTTGGCGATGGTGGCGATCGGTTTTTCGAGGGCGAAGGTCGCTTCGGCGGTCACGTCTTGGGTGCTGCCGTCGGCGAAGGCCGCTTGCACGACGAGGCCTTGGCGGTCACGGGCGCCGGTGAGTTCGATAGACGCCGGCGACACGGTGATGCTCACCGTCGACTCCGCCGCGGTGACGGATGTCGCCATTGTGAACAAGCCGATGGCAATCAGTGCGAAGCGCATGTGCGAAAACTCCGGTTGAAGTTGTGCGATCTTTCTTGACTAACCACTGGCCACCGACCACTACTTCTTCTTTTCTTCCAACCGCAGGATATCGAGCGGGCTGAGCGGCTTGCCGTTGACGTCCGTCTTCACCGCCCCGGGGGCGTCGATCTTGAGCGAGCCATCGCGGCCGAGGTGGTAGACGATCTTCTGCCCGCCGGCGGCGCCGGTGAGTTCGCAGACCAGCGACTTGTGTTCGCCCGGCGGTGTGGTGGCATCGACGGTCACGAGGAATTCAATCTGTTTGCCGTCTGCTTTCACGTCCACCGGCTTGGCCGTGGCCCGCGGCGGAAGCCCGTCGAGCTTGGCGGTGAAGTTGCCGCCGACCGCACCGGCGAGATTGCAGATCACCTTGACAGTCTTGCCTTGTTCGCAAGCGGACGGTGCGAAGGTTCCCTTCACCGGCGACTCGGCCAGCTTCACCGATTGCACTTCGGACGCCACTGGCGTGAGGCCGTCCGCCGACTTCCGCGGTCGGCGACCGCCGCTAGTGCCCATGCCTGCCGGCGGTGCGGCCATCGGATCGCGGGCCACGCGGCTAGGGCGGGCCATCGTAGCTTCCGCGATCAGTCTCCAATCGCCGAGTTCAGCGGCGGCACTGGCGACGAGCGTTACGACCGCTTCGGTTTTGTCGGCGGCAATCACCACCGTCGTCGGCACTTCGACGCCCGGCGGCAGGCACGGGAACGAGACTTCCACCGCTTGGTCGAAGTCTTTGCCGCGGACGATCTTCACGGTCACATCGAGCCGGCCATCGACGGCGAGCGGCGCGGCCGGGGTAACGACGGTGACCGTCAGGGGTGATTCCTCGATGACGACGACGGCGAGTTTGGACAGGGTCACCGCGTGGAGGGTCGAATCGCCGGGCCCGCGGACGAGGATCACTTCTTGCGTGAACCCGCCCGTCACTTGGCCCGACTTGCCGATGAGCTCGACGAGTTGGCCTCCGAGGGGCGCATCGGCTGCGGCCTCGAAGACGACCGGCAGAAGAAATTCGTTTTCGGCGACGGTGCCGAAGGCCGACTTCACGCCGGTCGGCATTTTGTTCGCGGTGATCGTGACGGGGCCGGTGATGTCGTCGCGGCGAATCGCGAGGAAGGCCGTGACGCGGTTACCGCGCGGCACCGCGATGACGTGGCGGTCTTGCGTCTTGCGGTTGCGCTCGGCGAGGAAGACCGTCAATCCGATGGTCGGCTTCGCGAGTTCAATGCGGTAGATAAACGCGGCGCCGCCTTGCTTGCGTTTGTCGGTGACGCGGATGAAGTAGTCGCCATCGGCGGGGATGCTCACGAGTACACGGCTGTCGTGGGTTTCGTCGTCGTCGTTCGACGCGACCAGTTCGCCCTGCGCATCCAGTACCGCGACGACGGTATCGGTCGGCGAGCCGATGCGGAACGCGAAGGCTTGCACGTCGATGGCGTCGCCTTTCTTGGCGGTAAAGCGGAAGTGATCCGCATCACCCGGCTTGCCGATAATGCCGTTGAAGGCGATGGGCCAAGCGACGGCCGCATTCGACTGCTTCGGTTCATCGTTCGGTTCGGTCTCGTCCACGTTCGCAAACGGCGAGACGCGGAACGGGTTCGCCGTCGGCGTTTCGATGCCGTCTTCGGTCGGGCGGAATTCGAAGCCGCCGGTGGCCGGGAGTTTCCACTTCGCGGTGCGTTCGCCGGCGGCGTCGCCGATGAGTTTCACCGATACTTCCGTGGCGGCTTGTCCCCCGGCCGGGTAGATCGCGGCGGGCCGGGCGAAGGTGCCGAGGTGCAGGACGTAGCGGTGGTTATCGCCGCCGCCGAAGTTCGTATCGCGTACTTGGACATTGTACCGGCCATCGACCGGGGCGACGATCGACGCGAACGGATCTTGGTGGAAGAGAGGGTTATCGTCGGCCGCGGCGAGTTCTTGGCCGTCCGGCCCATGGATCGCGAGGGCGGTGTCGTTGACTTCGAACCCGAGGCGGACGCCTTCGATTTCGGCGCTCAACCGCTGGCCCTTTTTCAGCGTGACGGCGTACGTGTCCACGTCGGCCGCTTCGACGACCCCGGCGATGCTGACGTTCAGCGCGACGACTTGCGGTTTGTCGCGGGTGTCGTTCGGTTCGACTTCGAGAATCACCGGCAGCGGTGTGATGCGGAAGGTGCGAAGGTCGGACGCGCCGCCTTTGGTGCGGAGGCGGAAAGCGTATTCGCCGAGCTTGCAATCGGCCGCGGCTTTCATTGTCGCGGTGACTTCGCTTTCGCCCTTGGCGGTGAGCTTCGTGCAGACCACGCCGGGGACGTAGAGCATGAGTTCTTGTGGGTCGGCGAGCCGGGCGCCGGTGATGGTGAGTTGGAACTCCGCGCCGCGCTGACCGACGCCGGGCGCGACCGATTCGATGCTCGGCGGCGCGGCCACAATCGGGGTCACGAGCGCGGCTGAGGCGCAGCAGACAACGAGCAGGCGGACAAACATCGTGGCGGATCCTTGGGTGTGAGTTCCTGCTGCGCCGGCGACGATCCGATTTACGCCAGCAATCCCTTGACGATCTTGCCGTTCATGACGATCTGCTGCGGTCGGTTGCCCGGCGACATCAGATCCTTCTTGGCGTCGATGCCGAGGAGGTGGTACATGGTGTGCGAGTAGTCTTCGATGCTAAGGGCGTTTTTCGCCGGTTCGGCCGCGAGGGCGTCGCTGGCCCCGTAGACTTGGCCGCGCTTGATGCCGCCACCGGCCATAACCATGCTGAAGACGCGCGGCCAGTGATCGCGGCCGCCGCCGGCGTTGATCTTCGGCGTCCGGCCGAATTCGCTGTTCACCACCACGAGCGTGCTGTCGAGCAGGCCGCGTTGGTCGAGGTCGCTGATCAAGCCGGACAGGGCGATGTCGAGTGCGGGCATTTGCGTTTCGATGCCCTTGTAGTGGTAAGCGTGCGTGTCCCACGTGCCGAAAGTCACCGAGACGAATCGCGCCCCGGCTTCGACCAACCGGCGGGCGATGAGCATCCGGGCCGACCCGCCGTTGCGGAAGGCGAGCGGACCGGTCAGCCCGGCCATGCCGTAGAGTTTCTTGGTCTCTTCGGTTTCGGTCTTGAGGCTGAAGGCGTCCCGCACCGTCGGCGAGGCGAGCATGCCGTAGGCGCGCTGGTAGAAGCTGTCCATCGCCGCGAGTTGGTCGTCCTTCTCGGTCTTGGCGAGGTGGTCGTCGACGAGTTCCTTCCACTCCTTGCGGGAGTCGAAGCGGGCTTGATCGACGCCTTTGGGCATCGTCAGGTCGCGGACGGTGAAGCCGGGCCGGCCGGGGTCGGTGCCCAGCGCGAACGGGCCGTACTGGTTGCTGAGGTAGCCGTTGCCCATGTACTGGCTGCCGGCGGTCGGCACGACGATGTACGGGGGCATGTCGTTGCGGACGCCGAGTTCGTGGGCGGTCACACTGCCGACACTCGGATAGACGAGCGCCGGGCTGGGCCGGTAGCCCGTGAACATGCTGTGTTCGCCGCGGCTGTGGTCGACTTCCGTGTGCGTCATGCTGCGGACGACGGTCATCTTGTCGGCGACGGCCGCAGTCTTGGCCATGTGCTCGCTGAAATAGACGCCCTTGAGCTTCGTCTCGACGGGGCTGAGCACGCCGCGGTACTCGGCCGGGGCGTCGGGCTTCGGATCGAAGCTGTCCATGTGGGCGAAGCCGCCCTGCAGATAGACGTGGATGACCGACTTCGCCTTGGCTTCCACTTTCTTCGTCGGTTCGGCGGCTTGTGCAGCGGCTTCCATTTTCAGGAAGGCCCCTAGGGAAAGACCGAGGCCACCGAGCCAGCCGACGCGGATCAGATCGCGGCGGTTCGGCTTTTTAAAGTGGGCGGGGTCGGCGTTCCAAGTACCGGGTTGGGCGGTGGCCATGGTTCGGGTTCCTTACAGGAGTTATTTCTTCGGGGGGGTGAATTCGATCAGGAGCTTGGGGCGTTGCTTGGCGTCGTCGAACTCGGACGTGTAGAAGTCCCAGCCGTTGCCGGCCGTGTTGATGAACACCCAACCGTGATTCGGCTTGCCGTTGGACCAGGCTTGGACCGTGTCGGCCACATCGAACGTGATCGCCGAGGTGCTTGCGGAAATCTTGCCGAAGGTGAAGCCGTCTTTTTGCTTGGAGGCCTCGAGACCATCGGCGGTGATGCCGGCGACCACGCTCGTCCACGTCGCAGTCTTCTTCCACGGCACGAGCATGCGGTGCAGGTGGACGGTGGTGCCCTCGTCGAAGGCGCTGACCACGAGGGTCGCGGAGTGGATCGTCGACCTCGGCGGAATCTGCCCGGCTTTGTCGCCGAGGATATTGTCGAAGCGCATCAAGATCTGGCTTTCGCCGCCGTCGTTGTCGGCGTCGCTGCTGGCGTTGATGTTCCCTTCGAGGCATGTGTTTGGCGACACGGCCCAAACTTCGAGATCGACGGTTCCTGCGTAACCATTCACGCCTTCTTGGAAAGCGATCGTTCGCTTCTCACCCGACCCTTTGGTCGAAGGGCTATCGGCGGTGATCCCCGCGAGCGCGCCCAGCGCGACCGCCAATAGTGCGAACGCCGTTCTCATCGCGAACCTCCATCGGGTGTTTCGAGCATCGTGACATCGGGCACCGTTAGAGACTGGCCGGCTACCATTTGGAACTTGCCGACCGCGATCTTGCCTTTGCCGGTGCCGACCGCAATCGCGTAGCGGGCGCCGGGGATCAAGGCGGGGAGTTCGACGCGGCCATCGCCGTTCGTCTTGGGCTTCGCCGGGTAGTTGACCGCGTCGAATCCGTCCGCGGGCTGCGCATCGGCCGTCGATTCTCCGGTCGCATCGGCGGCGCGATCCCGGTCGACGAGGAGCGCGAGCGAAACCTCTTGGCCGACTCTTGGGATTCCGCCCCGATCCACGACTCGGAGCCGGATGGTCCCGCAGGTCAGCAACTTCGCGGTCGGCACCGGCGAACCGGGCAACACATCGACCACGGCGCCGACTTTCGCTTTCGGATCGAGCAGATAAACGCGTGTCGAATATCCCGGACGGCAGCCGGGCACGCTGAACTCATTGGCCGTGGCCGGCAGCGGAATCGCGGCGTAGCCCCGCACCGGAGATACGCGGCCGGAAGCCAGTAGGAACGTCGCGCCCGAGTCGGCGCCGGCGCGTTCGACCGTGCCAGTGAGCGGGGCCAATTCCCGCAGGCGAATCGTCAGTTCGGGGGAATCGCCAACGACCGGAACATTCACCGCTGCGACGCGGTGGGCGAACAACGTTCCGTTGGCCGTGCCCGGAATTTTCGTCGGAACCGGCGCGAAGTCGAGCGACGCCCCGTAAACGCGGATGGTGTTCGCTCCGGGCAGCACCGCGAGTTGGAATTTCCCGTCCGCCCCGGTCCGCACGACCACGTCGCGGCCCACCAAATACTCGTCCCGCCACTCCGGCAGCGTCGCCGATTCGCGGCCCCAGTGCACCGCGGCGTTCGCCATCGGCCGACCGGCCGCAGTGCAGACGGTCCCTGTCACCCAGCGGCCGCGCGGCAACCGCACGACGAGGCATTGCCCCTTCGGGTCGCTGCCAATTTCTACATTGACCCGCACACCCACATACGGCCCGGCACCGGCGGGCGGGTAGACCAAGACTTCCGCACGATCGCCTCGGGCCATGCCGACACGCACGCGGCCGGCGCGGTCGGTGACGGCGTCGATATCGGCGGGGATCGAATGCGGGCCGAGGATCGCGAAGTCGGTGGCGCAGAAGTGCGGGTGCGACGCCATGCGATCCGCGATGACGGTGACCCGCGCCCCCGCCAGCGACGCGCCCGTGTCGTCCGCCAAGACCTCGACCGCGAGCGGACGGGCATCTTCGAGGCGGAACTCGGGCTTGGCACCGTCGATGCGGAACACATCGTGGGCGAAACGGGCGTCGTCGATGCGGACCCAGACGTTCGCCGAACCGCCGAGTTCCTTGAATTCAAATCCCCCATCGGCACCAGTGGTCACGGCGCTCGGCCAATCGCGGTGCGGCGAGCGTGCCGATTCACCGACGACCGGCTCGGCGACCGCACCGCCGATGCGGACCACTTCGACGCGGATCCCCGCGCCCGGGAGACCGGCGGCGTCGAGGAGTTTGCCCCGCAACGGTGAAGCGGCGCCCAAGCGGAGTTCGACCGGCTCGGCTCCGGCGCGGAGGCGAATCGGCTGGGTGACCGGGGCGAAGTCCGGCCCCGAAGCTTGCACGGTGACCAATCGACCCGCGAACCACGTATCGAAGTCGTCCGGCACGCGGAAATCGAAGCGCCCGGCTCGGTCCGTCGTCGCGGTGGCGATCACGTCGTCGCGCAGGCCCCGTTCGCCCGGCGCGAAAGGCCGGCGGGCGAGGACGACCACATTCGCCCCGGCGACCGCATCGCCATTCGGCCCGCGCACCACGCCCGACATCGGCGTGCGATGATCCGGGGGAATCGCGGCCACCGGATTCGACGGCTTCACAGTTACGGCAACCGGATTTCCAGCCGGTGCCGGGGTCCGCCAAGCGTACCCGCCACCGGCGAGAAGTGTCGCACAGGCGACTGCGGCCAAAGCGTAGACGAAACGGGACGATACTCCTGCGGAGGTGGTCGCGGCGGCCAGTGCGCCCAACCGGCCCGCCGGCAATTGGCCCGACCGAATCACCGCGAGGCCCGAATCGACGATGTCGGCGAGGATCGCGGGCGGGGCCGCCGAGGCCGAGGCGGGCAAGGTGCCGGCGAAGACCGCGACCAGCAACCCGGCCACTTCCGGGCCGCGCTCGGCCAACCGCCGCCGCAGATGGGCTTGCGCGCGGACGACACGGCGGTGGACGGCGGCGATCGAACAGCCAAGTTCCATCGACGCCTCGGCGTAAGTCCGCCCCTCCAAACAGCAGAGCACCAACACGGCCCGTTCCGACGCCGGTAATTGGGCGAGCTCGTCATCGAGGAGCATGCGCAGATCGGCGTCCTGCGATTCGCCGGCCCGCGCGGCGACTTCGACGAGCCGGGCTTCGATGCGGCGCTGGCGCATATTCGAACGCTGCAGATCGATTGCACAACAGCGCGCGACGCGGAAGAGCCAGCCCGAGAGGGCTTCCCGGTTCACGATGCGCTCGGCGTCGCGGGCCAACCGCAGGAACGTGACTTGGATGGCATCTTCGGCATCGGCCCGGTTGCGCAACAAGCGGTGGCACACGCCCCAAACGAGTTCGCTGTGGCGGCCGACCAAGGTGCTGAAGGCCCGTTCGTCTTGAGCTTGGATGAACTGCTGCAACAACTCCACGTCGGTGCGTTTGTCCTCGTTCCAAGACGCGGCGAAGAACCGGAGTTTTCGGAGAACCGCAGCGCTCATGGACGATCCGGAGTGGAGTGCTGACCCAATGATGCCGGTTCAAGGTATCGGGATTTCTCTCCGATTGTTCCGGGATCCCGAAGCTTCGCGCGATCTTCATCCTTCGGACTCTGAGAAGATTGCGAGTAGTGCCGCGTCAGAAATGCCCTTGACCATGCAGTACGGCCAGAACATGATAAAGCTTTTGATCCGCAGGTCGAAGATGCGCAGCATCTCTTCCCCTGATCCCCGCTCCTTAAAACACCGGCACCTGTGCTCTCCGATACGACGGGCGGCCACCGGTTCGCCCGCGTCTCAGCTCACATCCAAGGTGGTCCTTGTCTACTTGCACCGCAATCGCGCTGACATTCTTTTTCGCAACTGCGATACAGAAACCGAGCGACACTGACAAAACCGCGCTGAAGCCGTGGGCCGAGCGCGTCGGCAAGGCCGTCAGCCGGGAGGGCTGGGTGGTGGAAGCGAAGGGGAACGAAGTGATCGTCCGGCGTACGAAACCGGTGGCGCTCGTCGAAAACTGGGCAAATAGCATTGACGGCAAACCGACGCCCGCCGGCGAAGGGACGATTCAATTTGCGCTGAGCTTCGGCCCTAAGATGTCGGCGGACGAATACGACCGGCTCGCAGGGATCAACGCCGCATCGGACAAAGAATTTGACCGTTTGAAGCGCGAATTGAAACTACCGCACAAGTTCGACGACATCATCGCGACGACGCCGGAGGAGAAAGAACGGCTGAAGACCTTTCGGGAGGTCACGGCCAAACTCCCCCGGCATGATTTGCCCGACCTGTATTCGTCGGAGCACAGCATCCAATTTTTCCATTCGAATGGGTGGAGGTATCCGGCTGAAAAAACCATCTCCACCGAATGTACCGAAGTCGTCGAGACTTTGCTCCGGCTCTTCGGCCTGTACAACCCGGCGGTGGCCAACCGAAGCCAAGCCTTCGGACGCTATCGGAAATAGGATTTGACGAGCCGGCCAGCGTGAGCTGCCGAATTCGGGTTGGCTGTACCCCGCGCGCAGCTTTATTCCCCGATCATCCGTTGCAGCTTGGCCCCGTGCGTGGCGGCTTTGTGCCGTAGGCGCAAGTCCGCATCGTTCGAACGGCGCGCCAGTAGCCACTCGAGTTGCGGTAGGGCCTCGGCGTATAATTCCTCGGCTTCCAAGAGCCGAACCAAGCCTTCGTGCGAGACGATGCGCCCAGGTTCGAGTTCGATGGCCTTTTCCCAGGCGCGGCGGGCATCGCCGAGGCGATCGAGTTCTTCGAACGCCTTCGCGGTGGCGACCCACTGCGGAACGGTCACCGCCCGGCTGACCACGGCTTTTTCGAGGAAGGCTCGGCGCTCGGAGCGTTGGCTCTGGCGATTCGGATGCAGATCGTCGGCCGCGGCGAGCACGATCGCGGGATCGTCCGGCAACAAGGTGTTCAACACAGTCTCGGGCGGCATCGTTTTGCCCGCTTCCCGCAAGATCGAAGGCAGTTGTTTCGAAGACAATTCCAGCGACTTCTTCCATTCGGCCACGGCGCGGGTGCCGTCGCCGACTTTAGCCGCTTCGACCCCGCAGGCGAACCAGATATCCGGGTCGGTTTTCACAAGCGATTTCGCCCGATCGAGGTGCACCAGCGCCGGCTCCGATTGGGCGAAATACTCGGCCAACAAACCGAGGCGGGCATGCACTCCGGGGTGGAGTAGCCCGAGTTCCCGCCCCGTCCGGAGCGACCGCAGCGCCGGCAGAATATGCTCGGCGACCAGCGCCGGCGAGTAGCGATCCGGCCGGGCCCGGCGCGGCAAAATCGGGCCAGCGAGTGCCTCAGCCGGATTCGGGCCGAGGTCGTGGGCCGCATCAAGGTGGGCTTGCGCCAGTTGGAAATGCGCATCCGGATTGCGGGCGTCGGCAGCGATGCTCGCTTCCAGCCACTCGATCCGCCGATTGGCGATTTCAGGATTCACCGAGCGCGGCTGGTTGAGCCCGGCCGTCAAAAATTCATCGGCCACGTAACGCTGGTGGGCTTCGAACGCCAGTAACCCCATCATGAATGCGAGGGAACCGGTGAGG
>Ga0209181_10007224_pt1 | contig 15304 bp, 11 predicted proteins | sample MAT05_FD_187208 | JGI IMG/M metagenome (GOLD analysis project Ga0209181, IMG submission 187208) | Freshwater microbial communities from Lake Fryxell liftoff mats and glacier meltwater in Antarctica - MAT-05 (SPAdes) (version 2) | ecosystem: Environmental > Aquatic > Freshwater > Ice > Liftoff... | reverse complement strand
TCGGCGGCGAACCAGCACACGGCGTCGATGTTGGGCCAGTAGTCCATGGCGCCGGTAAATACCAGCGGGGTCTCGCCGGGCTCGAAGGGCGATGCGCACGCCGGGTCGGGGCTGAAATAAGCGCCGTCCACGCCGTTGTTCATCGCCTCGATCTGGCCGGCGCACTCAGGCGCCAGTTGACGAAACAGGGCGGCTTCCTTGTCGGTGGCGAAGAAGCTGCGCGCCGACCGGGCCACCACCGTGCGTTCGACGGCCAGCAGGCGCTGGCCTTCGCGCCGGTACAACCAAGACAGCGGCCAGCGGTGGCGCGGGGCGTACTCGGCCCACTTGGCGGAGTCCACATCGACCATGTCCACCAGCATCGGCAGCGTGGGGTGGGCCTGGGCGTACTGGGCCATCGACGACGAAAACACCACCGTGGCCGAGATGTTCTCGCGCTGCACGGTCTGCGCCACCCAGCGGCGCAGGGTGGCGCTGCGGTAGTAGTGCAAGGTGAGGGCGTCGTGCCGCAGCAGACCGGTCAGGCTGGCCAGACGCGCGCGCCCGGGATGCAGGCGCTCGACATGCAGGCCGGCGCACAGGGCACGCAGGGTCTCGATATGCGCGTCGTCTTCGTGGTCGTCGATGAAGGTGCCGACGAACACGCGATGCCGCGCCGACAAGTGCCGAAGCAGGTGGTAGGAGCGCACCTTGTCGCCCTTGTTGGGCGGGTAGGGCATGCGGTGCACGAGGTACAGCAGGTTGGCCATGTCGCCCCGCCTACCCGAGGCTGCGCACGATGTGCGGCCCCAGCCAGTTGGCCACGCCCAGCGGCAGCTTGCGCCAGGTCTGGATCATCAGCTTGTACTTGGCGTTGTTGGGGTTGTTCTGGGGCACGGCGTCGCGTTTGTAGAGCTGGTATTCGTAGTGCAGCGGGGTGGGCTCGAAGCCCCAGTTCTTCTTGAAGGCAAAGGGGCCCGTGCCCTGCTTGCTGCGGCCGTAGTCGAACAGCTTCAGCCCGCTGGCACAACTGCGGCGCATCAACTCCCAGTATTTGAAATCGTTGGCAGCGAAATCACGCGCGGCCTCGTCATCGCCGGCGTAGTACGGCAGCACTTCGTCACGGAAGTAGAAGCTCAACACGCTGGACAGCGGCCTGCCCTCGGCGCTGCTGACCGTGAGGAACCGGCAGTCGTCACCGAATTCGCGTTGCAGTTCGGCAAAGTAGCGGCGCGGCATCGCAGGCGTGCCGTGGCGGTGCACGTTGTCGGCATAAAGGCGGAAGAATCGCTCTTCGTCGGCATCGATGGTGCTGACCAGATTGTTCTTGACACCCTTGCGCACCATTGCGCGCTGCTTGCGCGGAATGGCCAGGAGGTTGGCCTCCTCGTCCGCGAGTATCGGCTTGCGGAAGGTGACGTAGAGATCTTGCTCCGGCCAGTCGGCGTGACGACGGTCGATGTGGCGCAATTCCAGGTGTTGCACACCCAGCTCAAGGGCCAGGCGCCGGGCTTCGGTTTCGAGCAGGGTGGCGCTGGCTTCGTCACCCGCTGCCACGCCGCCATAGACTGCGAAAGGCAGGCTCGTCAGCGAGTTGCCGAACAACACACTCTTGACATGCGCCAGCGCCAGCACGCCGGTGATGCGGTTGTCGTTGACCGCGCACAGATAGTGCGTGCGGTGGCCGAACACCTCGGACAGGATGCGCTGCCAGCCGGCGCGGTGGAAGAAGGTGGCCTGCGGGCACGCGGTGACGAACGCGTCCCAGGCGGCAGCCATGGTGGCGTCGCCCAGGGCCAGGCGTTGCAAGGTGGGCATGCCTGCTTTCAGGCCGGCGCCGGAGCCAGTGAATGCACTGGCACCGACTGGCGCGGCAGGAAGATCTGGTCCATGCGGCCCCAGCGGAAGTCGCGCAGCAGCGCCTGCAACCGGCCTTCCATGCGCGGGATGTTCACGTAATGGCGAAAGCGCGTCTTCGCATCGATGCCGGCAATGCGCGGCTGGCCAGCGTCGATCTCCCAGGGGTGGAAATAGAAGACGGCGGCCTCCCGGTCGGCGCGGTTGACGCGGCCGATCATCCAGCGCGACAAGGTGTAGGGCAGCAGCCTGAAGTAGCCGCCACCGCTGGACGGCAGGTTGCGCCCCGCCATGCGCAGCGTGGTCACCGGCACCTCCAGCAAGTCGTTGGCCAGCCGGTAGGCAAAGCGCGGCGATTCGGGCATGCCGTAGTGGTCGTGCGCGATGGGGTAGATGCTGCTGCTGTAGCGATAGCCGGCGCGGGCAAGCACGTCGAAAGCCCAGAGGTTGCCGCGGCCGATGGAGAAGCTGGGCGCGCGGTAGCCCAGCACGGGTCGGCCGCCCAGGTCTTCCAGGATCCCCTTGGCGCGCGTCACGTCTTCAGTGAACGCGGTTTCATCGAGGTCGCTGACACGTTCGTGCCCATAGCCATGGCTGGCCAACTCATGGCCACCCTGCACGATGCGCTTGACGAGTTGCGGGTAGCGCTCGGCCACCCAGCCCAGCGTGAAGAAGGTGGCCTTCACCTCGCGCTCGGCCAACAGTTCCAGGATGCGACCGACATTGCGTTCGACGCGGCATTCGCGCGTGTCCCATTCATCACGGCGGATGTAGGGCGCGAAGGCCGAGACCTGGAAGTAATCTTCCACGTCGATGGTCAGCGCGTTGGTGAGGGCGGGGGCCAGCATGGCGATGTCTAGTGCGCCCCGGCAGCCAGCCAGCGGTACAGGTCGGCGGCGATGCGCTCGGCGGCGTGGCCGTCCCAGTACTCCGGCACGCGGCCGCGCTTGCCGCGGCCAGCGAGGATGTCGGCGACACCCAGACGAATGGCCTGCACGTCGCGCCCGACCAGGGTGTTGGTGCCCTGCTCCACGGTGATCGGGCGTTCTGTGTTCTCGCGCAGGGTCAGGCAGGGCACGCCCAGGGCGGTGGTTTCCTCCTGCAGACCGCCGGAGTCGGTGAGCACCAGGGTGGCGTGGCTCATCAGGCCCAGCATTTCCAGATAGCCCTGCGGCGGCAACAGGGCCATGCGCTCGGGGTGCAGCAGGCCGCTGAGCCCGAAACGCTCGATGTTCGCGCGCGTGCGCGGGTGCAGCGCGAAGACCAGCGGCAGTTTCGCCGCCACCTCGCCCAGCACGCCGAGCAGCCGGCGCAGAACCTCGGGCTCGTCGACATTCGAAGGGCGGTGCAGCGTGACCACGCCGTAGCCCGCGGGTTCGTCCAGCAGCGCGGTGCCGATGCCGTGTTCTCGCAACGTCGCGGCGGCGGGTCGGGCTTGAGCGCGGTTGGACAGCAGCGAGTCGATCATCACGTTGCCGGCAAAGCACACGCGCTGTTCCGGCACGCCTTCGCGCAGCAGGTTGTCCAGGGCACTGCGCTCCGTGGTGTAGAGCCGGTCGGCCACCTGGTCGGTGAGCACGCGGTTGATCTCTTCAGGCATCTTGCGGTCGTAGCTGCGCAGGCCGGCTTCCACGTGCACCACCGGCACGCCCTTCTTCACAGCCACCAGGGTGCAGGCCAGGGTCGAGTTCACGTCACCGACCACGAGCACGCAACTCGGCCGGTGTTCGTCCAGCGCGGGTTCGAAACGCTTCATCACCTCGGCCGTCTGCACGGCATGGCTGCCCGAGCCCACTTCGAGGTTGATGTCGGGCCGCGGCAGGCGCAGGTCGGCAAAGAGCTTGTCGCTCATGCTGGCGTCGTAGTGCTGACCGGTATGCACCAGCAGCGCCGGAATCGGCGGCGAGTGCGCGGCGAGCGCGCGCAGTAGTGGTGCGATCTTCATGAAGTTCGGCCGCGCGCCGACGATGCACATCACCGGCCCCGAAAGGCCGGCCGCGCCGTCCTGGGGCGGCGCCGCCGTCACGGCAGCGGTCATGGTTTCTTCTCGGCCTTGTCGGCCTTGTCGGGCGACTTCTTCACCGCCTCCACCAACTTCGTCAGCATGGACAAGGTCTGCACGTTGATGCGCTCGAGCCGCAGCAAGCCGCGCTCCAGGCGCTGCAACTGGTCGCCGCGCTGGCCGGCGGTGAGGTCGGCAATCTGGCGCTGCATGCCGGCGGCGGTGTCGGCGTCCAGGGCGAGACGGCCGAGGTCCAGGTCGAGGTCGAGGTCCATCTCGGCGCCCGCCATGCCACCAGGCATCGCAGGTTCGCCGCCCCGCGTCAATGCCGTTGCAGATGCGACAGCGCGCTTGGGCGCGGCTGATTCCTGCTCGAACTCCAGCACGACCTCGGTCACGTCGTCGCCGCTCAGGTGCGTGCGGCCGGCCAGGAATCCGGCCAGCAGCAGGCGGTCGCACACCGCGTTGATGCGTCTCGGAATGCCCTTGGTGGATTTGTAGATGTTCTCGAACGCCTGCGGCTCGAAGCTGGGCTTGCCGGTGGAGCCGGCGCATTTGAGCCGGTGCTCGATGTAGCCCCGGGTCTCGTCCTGGTCCATCGGGCCGATGTGGCAGGTGGCCGCCACGCGCTGGCGGAACTGCTCCATCTCGGGCTGCTGCAGGATCTCGCGGAATTCGGGCTGGCCAACCAGGAAACTCTGCAGCAGCGCCTGGTTGCCGAACTGGAAGTTGCTGAGCATGCGCAGCTCTTCCACCGCGCGAGGGGTGAGGTTCTGCGCCTCATCGACCACCAGCAGGCAGCGCTTGCCCTTGCTGGTCTGGCTGATGAGGAAAGCCTCGAGCGTGATCAGCAGTTCGCTCTTGGGCACGTCCTTGACGCGAAACCCGAAGGCTGCACCCACCATGCGCAGGGTGTCCTCGGCGCCGAGCTGGGTCGTCACCAGGTGCCCCGTGATGACATTGCTGCCGTTCAGCCCTTCGATCAGCGAGCGCAGCACCATGGTCTTGCCGGCGCCAATCTCGCCGGTGATGACGATGAAGCCCTCGTTGCGCGATACGCCGTACTCCAAATAGGCCTTGGCGCGCCGGTGCTGCTTGCTGGCGAAATAGAAGTTGGGGTCGGGGTTGAGCTGGAAGGGCTTGCTGCTCAGTCCGTAAAAGGCTTCGTACATGGTCAGAAGCTCACGCCGAGAGAGGCCGAAACTGAATTTTCCTGGTAGCTGTTCGCGCCGTCCGCCTGCGAATGACGCCCCGTCACCGACAAACTCACACGCCGCGCAATCGAGCTGGCCCAGCTGACGCTGGCGCTCTTCAGCCCATTCCCGGCCACGGCGCCACGGCTCGGCGTTCGCTGCTGGGAGGTTGAAAACACGAGCGACGAGCCGGGAGTCAGCCGGTGCGACCAAGACAGGTTCCACCCCGCCTGGTTCAGCACGTCGACCCGGGACAGGTCGTCCTGGGCGCCGCTCACGCTGTCCAGCCGCCGCGTGCTGGTGCTGAAGGCCGACACCACCACACTGCTGCGTACCCCTTGTATGGCGAATGAGAGATTGCGACTGGCCTGCAGCGTCAGGGCGCTGTTGATGAAGCCGCCTGGAAGCCGGGTGTTCGGATTCAGCCCCGCGGCCTGCAGGAAATTGCGCACCAACACGTCGCGCAAGACCGGGTCAGGCTCGATCGACGTGAACTGCAAGAAATAGAGGTCGTACAACGTCAACGTGGCGCCTGCACCCGCCGTGTTCTGCGTGCTGCTGCGCGAATCGGTGTACGACAACACCGAGCGCTTCAGCCGGTGGCTGAGGTTCAAGCTGTGGCTGTTGCCGAAGAAGCGCCGCTCAAAAGTCAATCCGAACTGCGTGCGCGGCGTGGGTTGCCAGTTGACGCCGCCACCCCAGGTGGCACCGGCCCGCTGATCGGTGCTCTGGACGTTGTTGCGTTCAGTGCCTGCATTCAGAGACACCCGCAAATCGCTCAGTGGCGAGTAAAACAGCGTGGCCCGCAACACATCTTGCGTGGTCTCGCGGCCGCCGTCGAAGTTGGAAATGCTGCGGCTGGCATCCGCCGACCAGCCCAACGCGCGGCTGTTGTCGCCAATGCGCACACCGGCATTGTGTGCCGTCGAGTCGCCAGCCGCACCATCTGCCCTGCTGACAAGTGACGATGAAAGCCGTGCCTCGAACTCTACGTCGCCAAACAGGCGCCCGCGCAAGGAGGGCGCGATGTTCAGGCTGCGTATTTCGGTGGAATTGGCGTTGATCTCGTTGGGCCGCTCGCCTTGCAGGCCGAGGGCCGATATCGACTGGCGCGAGATGCTGGCGCTGGCGTTGACGAACCCATGGTCCTCTATGAACTCGGCGCGCAACGACGACGCCAGGGCATTTTGGACCGAGTTGGCGGACGATCCGCGCGCGTAGAACACGCCATTGAGCGAATAGTCCACCGAGCCCTGGACCCTTGCCGATCGGATGGCCATCCGAACACCGGGGCTCAGCACAGTGATGGACTCCGCCTGCGGGTCGTTTGCAGAGAGATTTCGGTTGTCGGTGAACTGCTGGGTGGCCGAGAAGGCAGGCGTCACGGTGAGACCCCGATTCTGTGCATGTGCCGGCACGGCGGCGACGACGACGGTGCCGAGCAAGAGCGCCCACCCCATCCTCGGATATACGACCCTGTCCGCCGCCGCAGCCGGTTCACGCTGCACGCACGCTGGGGCGCTGCGCCGTGCGCTATCGATAACGGCCACCACGTTCACGCAGGCTTGGCTGACGCCGCAGCCGGCGCCTGTGCGTCCCCGTGGTCATGGCCGTAGCCATAGGCACCATAGCCATAGCCATAGCCATAGCCGCCCGGACCGTCGGTGCGCGCCTTGTTGAGAACCATCATCCGAATCGGACAGGACTCGATGGTGGAAAGGGCATGCTTCACATCGGCCTGCGAAGTGCTTCCGGCATTCACGACCATCACGATCTGGCCCATGTGGGTGGCCAGCACACGCGACTCGGTGGTCAGCAAAAGCGGGGGCGAGTCGAAAATGATGATTCGGTCGGGGTAGCGCGTGGCCATGTCGTCGATCAGCGCACTCATGGCATCGCTGGCCAGCAGCTCGGTCGCCTTGGCGTGTTGCGTTCCGCTGGGCAGCAGGGTCAGCTTGTCCACGTTGGTCTTGAGCAGCGCGCTGGGCAGGTCCACCTTGCGTTCCAGCACGTCCAGCAGCCCGGGCCCGGGCGGCAGCCCCAGGGTGCGCAGGATCGAGGGGCGCGCAACGTCGGCGTCCACCAGCACCACCGTGTGGTCCAGTTCGGCGGCGATGCTCATGGCCAGATTGATAGAGGTGAAGGTCTTGCCCTCGCCAGCCAGCGCACTGGTCACCATGATGATGTTGGCATGCTTCAGCGCGGCGGCACCCTTGCCCACCGCATTTCCGATGAGCGGGCGCTTGATGACGCGAAACTGGTCGGCGATGCCCGAGCGGGGCGCGTCCGGCGTGATGATGCCGAGCGCGGCCAGAGCAACGAAGTCCAGATCGACACGTCGCGAGGCAGGATGGGGCTGCGCCGGCTGGGCCGGCAATGCCGGCGGCGCCCGGTACGGCGCCGCCGGCGCGGGGTGGGGGTCGGCCTCGGCCGTGCCGATGGAACCGCCAGGCACGTCGATGCCGGCCTGGCGAATCTGCTCGAGCCGCGCCGCGGCTTGTTCGATCAAGGTACTCAAGATGCACGTCCTGTCATCAGGCCATGGCCACCGTGACGGCCAGCCCCACGCCAAACAAGGCGACCAGGCTGGCCGTGGCGCCGACAAAGCGAATCAGGCTGCCGCGTTCCTTGCGCCTGAGCTTGTCATCGACGCGCAGCGAGACGACGCCCAGCAAGGGCAGGCCCGTCTTCGCGCGCAGTTCGCTGGGGTCGTAGAAGGCCGGGCGCAGCTGGCTCAACAGAAACGCCAGCGCCAGCCCTGAACCCAGGCCCGCGGCCAGCGCCAGCGGCAACATGGCCACCCGATTCGGCGACACAGGCTTGGGGGTCACCCGTGGCGGGTCGATGAGCCTGAAGTCAGCCACCCCCGACGCCACCTCGAGCTCGCCCGACATGATGGCGGACTGCCGGCGAGTGACCAGGTCTTCATAGTTCTTGCGGTTGATGGCGTAGTCACGGTTGAGCTGGGCCGCCTCCGTCTCCAACTGGGGCGCCGTCTTCATCCCCGAGCGCGCTTGCGCCAGGCGCATGCTGAATTCAGCCACGCGTGTGCGCAGCGTGGCCACCTGCACTTCGGAAGTAGCCAGCATGCGCGACAACTCCTGGGTCGCCAGGCTGGCATTGGCGTTGGGGTCGACCGGTCGCCGAGCGGCCTCGGCCGCCGCCGCCTTGCGAAGCGAATCGACCTCGCGTGCCTTGTTGGCTTCCAGCTCCTTGAGCTGGCGGCGGCTGACGATGACGTCAGGGTGCTGCTCGGTGTAGCGCTGCATCAGCGAGTCGAGATTGCGGTTGATGTTGTCGATGCGCGCGTCGATCTCCGGCGTGGCCACCGACAGGGTCGGCGGCGGCAGCAGGCTGGGCAGGGCCGAGCCGCCACCCTGGCCCCTTTCGAGCGCAAGTTGCTGCTTGATCGCGTCGCGTGCGTTCTCTGACTCTTTCAGCTGCAGGCGCGCGTTCTCCAGCTGCGCGGACGACTCCACCATGCGTCCGGTGGCGTCCTTGCCGTCGGTGGTCTGCATCTCGATGTTGCGCAGCTTGAACTCCTTCAGCCGCAGTTCTGCCTCCTCGAGTTTTTGCTCGTAGCGGCGGATCTGCTCGTTGAGGAAGCTCTTGGCAGAGTCACTGTCCTGGCGACTGGCCCCCAGGCTCGACTCGACGAAGATGGATGTCAGCGACTGGATGACGCGTTTGGCCTTGTCCTGTTCCTGGTCGCGTATGGCCAGCGTGTAGAGGTTGTCGCGGCCGGTATTGCGAATCTCGATGCGCGCGCCAAGCTGCGTGATGAGGTCGTCGCGCGCGAGTTGCGTCTTCGCGTTCAGGTCGAGGTCGGCCATCCGAACCAGCTTTTCCATATTGGGCCGGCTGAGCAAGGTGCGGCTGAGCATGCTGATCTGCTGATCGACGTTCGGCTGCACCGTCAGACCGGCCATCAGGGGCTTCAGGATCGACTGCGTATCGACGAAAATACGCGCCGAGGCCTCGTACTGGTCAGGCACCCGATAGATCAGCACGACGCCGACCAGGGCCACCACCCAGGCCAGCCCCACGCCGGGCCAGCGGAACTTCCACATGCCCCGCAGGAAACCCAGTACCTGCTTGATCAGATCGTCCATGCGCGGTGATGCCTGCTAACTGTCAAGGGTCGAGTCGGGCCGGGCCGCTCAGAAGAAACTCTGCGGAATGATCAAAATGTCGCCCGGCCGCATATCGACGTTGGCCGACATGTCGCCGCGCTTGATGAGGTCGCGCAGCCGCACCGTGTACTGCTGGTTGCCCTGCGCCGTGCGCAGGATGGTGGCTCTGTTTCCGGCCGCAAAGTCGGTCAGCCCGCCGACGGCGATCATCACGTCCAGGATCGTCATCTTCTGCTTGTAGGGCAGCGCCTGCGGTCGCGCGGCCTCGCCGACCACGCGGATCTGCTCGCTGTAGGGCCCGACGAAACCATTGATGAGCACCGTCACGACCGGGTCGCGCACGAACTTGGACAGCACCTTCTCGACGTCGCGGGCGAGCTCGATGGATGTCTTGCCCTGCGCCATCAACTCGTCCACCAGCGGCGCGGCAATCTTGCCGTCGGGCCGCACGGGCACCGCCATCGACAGCTCAGGATTGCGCCATACGACGATGCTCAGCGAATCGCCGGCACCGATGATGTAGGAATAGTCGACGTTGGATGACGCGTCGCGCGGCGCTGGCGGGTACGACGGCCCGGTGGCGCAGCCGACGAGCAGCGCCAGGGTGGTGAAAGACGCCGACAGAACGGCACCCAGGCGACGGATGGCAGACGACATCATGGAAGGGTGGCTCCTCGTTGAAACCTAGACACGAACTTCTTGTTCGAAAACGGCAAAGAAACTGGCGCCCCGCGGCCGGGACCGCCCGAACCCTCGACTGCCGGCTCGGGAAGAAAGGATTCAAACTGCATCGGCCTGACCCGCACCGACCACTTCGAATCTTCTCACAGCGCCGCCGGGGCCCGAACTTGTCTTGGCCGTGTACGCGATCGGACAGGCGCACTATTACCGAAGTCACCGCGTGAAGTGACCGCCAGGGCCTGCATCTGCGTCTACGCCCCGTCTATCAACGTCGATGGCCGCGCCGCCCTTGAGGTGGAGGTGTTTCATGCCCGGCGCGCTGCGCCGGGGCATGGAAACTAGCGCACGGACTTCAGCAACTCCAGAACCTTGTCCCGCTGTGCGAAATTCTCGCCCAGGGCGTCCAGCACCTTCAGCTCGTCGCGGGCCTGCGTCGGGTTGCCAGTCGCAATCAGCAGCTCCGCCAGGCGCATGCGGTACCTCGGCTCGCCATTCGACGCCGCCACGGCCTTGCGCTGCCATTCCACCGCCTCCGGCAGCTGCCCTGCGGCGCGCAGGGTCGCGGCCAGCGTGTCCATCAACGCCGGCTCGCCTGGGGCCAGCTCGATGGCCTTGCGCGCATGCTGCAAGCCCTCAGGCTTGCCCTGTTGAAAGAGGACCCAGGCAAGGTTGTTCAGCGCGACGGCATTGGCTGGCTGGAGTTCGATCACCTTGCGGTAACGCGCCTCGGCCAGCGGGAACTTGCTGCGCTGCATGTCGATGGAGCCCAGGTGGCTGATGAAGTCGGCATCGGCCGGGTTGGATTTCAGCCAGTCGGCGGCGAAGCGCTCGGCGTCGGCCGTCCGGTCGGCCATCACCTGCAGCCCGTGCAGACGCACCGCCAGCGCCGAGACCGGCTGGCGCGTGAATGCCTCGCGCAGAGCAGTGATGGCCTCGGGCAATTTCCTCTGGTTCAGGTGGACGTCGGTCTCCATCATGAAGCCAAAGGAGTTCTTCGGATCGCTCTTCTGCACCTCGCGCGCCAACGCCAGGGCTTCGCCGAACTTGCGCTCCGTGAGCATCAGATTCAGGACAGCGCTTGTCACGTCCGAAGAACGCGGGTCGAGCTGACGGGCCCGCTCCAGGCTCGTCCGGCCTGCCGTCAGGTCGCCCGCGCGCAACTGCGCCGTGCCCAGGCGCAGGTAAGCCTGCGCCGACGTTGGTGACAGCGCGACGACCTTGGCGAATGCTGCCATCGACTGCCGTGCATCGCCCACTTGCAGCAGCACGCGGCCCAGGGCGTCTTCCAGCTCTGCCCTGCCGGGCACTGCCGTCACCGCCTGCTCCGCCGCTGCACGCGCGGCGGGCAGGTCGCGACGCTCGAGCAGAAAGTCGATGAGGAGCAGCCGTGGCTGCAGGTCGGCGGGCTGCGCCTGCACGGCCTGCTCCAGGGTGCGCCTGATCACCTCAGGCGGCGCGTTGGCCGCCAGACGCACCTGGGTCAACAGCAGCAGCGCCGCATAGTTGCGCGGCACGTCGCGCAGGTGCGCCTCCAGACGGGTGGCCGCGGCATCCCACTTGCGCTCCAAGCCGTCGAGCTCGACGAGCCCGGCGACGCCCGGGTAATACTTGGCGTCGATCTCGACCGCGCGTTCGAAACTGCGGCGTGCCTCGGCCAGCTTGCCCTGCTGCATCAGGATGCGACCGCGCAGTGCAGGCGAAATCGGCAGCTCGGGCGCCTTGGCCTCGAGCGCGGCCACGGCCTTCAGAGCCTTGTCGAACTCGCGCCGCGCAAGGTGACTGGCAATCAGCGTCAGGTCAGGCTCCACGTCCTTTTCGCCAGAAGCCAGACCCTCGAGCTGGCTGAACCCCTGCTGCACGTCGCCCTTGGCGATCTTCGCCAGTGCCAGGGCGGTACGTGCCTGGGTGTTGGCCGGGTTGGCCGCCACCGCTCGCTTGTAGTAGGCCTCCGCCTGGGCGACACGCCCCTGCTGCAGCTCCGCCTTGCCAGCAATCTGCAGCGCCACCGGGTCTGGCGCCACCGCGGTCAGCAACGGGCTCAACACGTCGAGCGCCCGTGCCGCATTGCCGTTGTCGAGGTGCAGTTGCGCCAGCGTGCGCCGCGGCTCGACCGCCTCGGGTGCCTGCTGCACGGCCTTCGACAGATGGCCTTCGGCCACGACCAAGGACCTGGCGCGCAGCTGGGTGACACCGGCAAGATACAGGGCGCGGCTGTTGTCAGGCACCCGCAGCAGCAGCTGTTCACTCTTTTCCTTCGCCCCTGGCAGATCGTTCTTGGCCAGCGCCAGCTGGATCTCGGCAAACATCGTCTCGGGGTGCTTGGGCAAGGCCGCCTGCATCGCCTGGACCTGTTTCTCGTAGCCCGGCACGTCACTGCTGCCCGCGCTGATGTTCAACAGCGCCAAGTGCGCCGGAATGTACTTCGGGTCCGCCGCCAGCGCAGCCTGGAAGACCGGCACCGCAGACGCCGTGTCCTTCCGGCCCAGCAGCAGCAACTCTCCTTTGAGTTGCAGGGCGGCGGCATTCTTGGGGTTTTCGGCCAGCAGGGCCTCGACTTGCCTGGAAGCGGCGTCAACGTCGCCGCGGCTGGCTGTAAAGCGCGCCGACATCAGCCGCGCTACCGGGTGGGCGGCGTCGGCCCGCAAGGCCGACGCCACGGCCGACTCGGCGCGCTCGAACTGACCCTGCTCCAGCAGCGCCATGGCCACCTCGACCCGCAACTCGGCCTGCTGCTTGGGGTCGGGCACGTTGACGCCACCCAGGCGGTCCACCACGTCCTTGGCGCGCCCGCTGGCCAACAGCGCCCGCGCCAGTGCCACGGCGAGATCGCTCTCCTTGGCTCCCAGTTCCTTGGCGCGGTCGAGCTCGATCACCGCGCCCGCCGGGTCCTGGCTGGCCAGCAGCGCCTGCCCGAGCAAGGTCCGCCCCTCGGCCGACGTGGGCGCCGCCTGCACGAAGCTCTTGAGCTGGATCACCGCGGTCTTGGCGTCGCCGCGCTGCAATGCCGCACGGCCATCGGCAAGAAGCTTTTCAGGCGACGGCTGGCCGCAGGCCGCCAAGGTCAGCGCAAGAAGCGCGGCTGCAAACGTGCTTGTGATGTATGGGGGCATGGCCGCCTTGGTGTTTCCGGAATGTGGGCCGCAACCCTGTAGCTTGCACAAACGGCACATTGGCACCGACCCCTCCGACTGCAAAGAACGCCCTGCGGGGCTTTCCTAGGGCGGCAGCGGGACATAACCACTTGATTCTGCCGCAATCACAGCGCAAACGGCCGCGAGACAGGCGTGCACGGGGTAGGGCACTTTTCTCGCATTTCACCGTTATGTTGAGCCGTGGCCAGGTTTGCGCCAGAAGGACTCGCCTGCACATGAACCATTTCGGGCATCCGGCCAAGGCGCCCGGGGATGTGCCGCACAACGGCCGTCCGACACAGCGGGGCCCCCCTGAGCGCGGCTTGTCAGCGCCGCCACTACGTTCGAAAGAATAGAAACCAGAACGGGTGTCTGCGTTTTTGCCCGGCCGGCCAGCCTGGCCCAGAAGGACCGCCACGACCTGGTCGACCTGAGCGGCATGAACCGCATCCGCCACGTGGCGTCGATCAGAAAGACGCGCCCCGCCGCCCGGGTCGAACCTGGCGACACGTAGCGCGCCATGTGCCAGGCGCTGCAGACCCCGGCGCCGAGCCCGTTCTTCAACGTCACCGGCTGCGGGCGACGCTCGACGCCAATAGCCCGAAGCCAGGCGTGGGCCGGCGGGCTGGCGGGGCCCGCGCTGGACAGCGAAACGCGTCGCGCGGCCGGCCTGCTTGGCGACGGCGCCCAAGCGCTCAACCTCGACGTTTCGCGGTGGGCCATCGTGTACGTCCATTCGCCCCGCCGACGACGGGCCGTCTGACCCGCTAGTTATTGCGCAGGCTGAACGGTATGGAGAGAAAGCACCGACATAGGCTGTTCGTGACGATCATCCTGAAAACGCTGGATTCCACCGTCGCGGTGTGCAACCTGCCGCTCGACCGGCTCGCCCCTCCTCCTCTCCCCTCACGCAGCGGCCACCCGCTTCTGCGCCGACACCATCCACACGGCTATCGGCCACCGTGGCCTGGCGGTTCACTGGGTGCGCGACGCCTGGGCGAGCTACTGATGACGGCGGGGCCCCGAAGATCGGACCGTCATCGACCGGCTGAAGGCCGCGTTCGTCCGGGACGCCGCCATCGGCCCCAAGCCCGACGGGCTCGCGTGAGTGAAAAGTGTCGAAGTTTTTTACATCTTGCTCGAGGCATCCGCTTCAAGCTTCGCCGAGAAACGCTCAAGCCCTTGTTTTTAAACGACTTTTCAGCCAACCCCGAAATCTGGCACGCAGCATGCTTATAGAGCATGGAGGATGGGAATGGTGCCCAGCCCAGCAACTCAAGGAACGCACATGAATGTCTTCAAGTTTGTCCCAACGCAGCTGGCAGTCGCCGCTGTTTCCCTGGCTGCCATCGCCCTGCCGGGTGTCGCGTATGCCGACGCTGTTGCCCAGTCGATTCTGGATGTCAACGCGTTTACTGTGACTTCTACCGGCGCCAGCGCAGCTACATTTGTATCAGCCTCTTCGAACACTACGCTGACGACGAACTTGATCGGTTTTGGGAGCCAGTTGATCTCGAATGATCCCACCCCACAGTTCAACAATCGCCTGTGCAACGGCCCTGACTGCGCTGCCACGTACCTGACGCCTGGCGGTAGGTTCATCAAGAACCTCTCTCCCTTTGCGCCTATTGGAAATTTGGCTGGCGCGGGGGTGCAAATCACCGGAGCACCCAACGCCCTCGGCGGGTCCACGGCCAGGGCAGAGTCAAACGTGCAATTGAAGCCAAGGGGCGACGGTGCGTCCACCGGGAATACTAATTTGTCGAGTGACTTCCGGGTTGAGTTGGCCGGCCCAGGCCGGTTGCAGTTTAATTTCAGTGCTGACTTGTTCCTGCGTTCCTACCTGGATGGTTCCCCCATCCTCGGATTCGCGAACGCCACTGCCACGGCAGGATGGTCAATGACAATCGCAAGTTTGACCGGCGATGTCTTTCAGTGGAATCCTGTAGCTGCCCTTGGTGGTGGCACTACTTGCACTATCACGGGCGCTAGCACTTGTGTCGGTGCGGCTGGTTCCGGCGCATTCAGTTTGACCAACCGTCAAACCTCGGTGAACCAAACGTCGTCCCCTTTGGACCGTCAGGTTAACTCGATTGGAGGCCTGTTCTCTGCGAATACGGGAGACTTGGCAAGCGGCGTTTACACGATCACGATTCAGCACAATACCGGGGCGAACGCACGTATCGATGTTCCGGAACCGAACAGCCTGGCGTTGATCGGCATCGCTCTGCTTGGTGCCGCAGCGGCCGCAAGCCGTCGCCGCAAGGTCTGACCGAATCTTTAGCAAACCGCCAGTCCAACGGCCCCCGAGCGGGGGCCGTTTTCGTT
>Ga0209181_10007219_pt1 | contig 15318 bp, 15 predicted proteins | sample MAT05_FD_187208 | JGI IMG/M metagenome (GOLD analysis project Ga0209181, IMG submission 187208) | Freshwater microbial communities from Lake Fryxell liftoff mats and glacier meltwater in Antarctica - MAT-05 (SPAdes) (version 2) | ecosystem: Environmental > Aquatic > Freshwater > Ice > Liftoff... | reverse complement strand
ATACCCTATTTCAGCAGAAAAAACATAAGACCGACGCCTTATATCCCATGCCTGAAGGCAGGGGTTTTACGGCGCTTTCCAGATAAGGCGCACGCTGTCCGGTCATCGCTGTGGCGCGCGCCAATCCATATCTTGAGTGGTTTGCTGCTTGCATCGTTGTGGGGGCGCTGGCTGATGCGGCGGCTGAAAAAAGGCGCGTCGGTCGAAACCGTGCGCGCCCGTTCCTAAAACGACTGTATGTGTCCAGTGATTAGCTGACGATGGTGAGTGGCAGCGGCGCGCCATTTTGCGGCGCTTGATAGCTCGGCTGCATCGAATCTTTGCGCACCCAACGGAACTGACATGCCAGTATGATCTTGTAATAGGTTTCGCTCGCGTCTTGCCCGACGACGATATACGTGCCGGGGTTGAGCGTCAAGTTCGTCGCTTGAGCGGGGGCGTAATAAATTTGCGCGCCCAACGGCGCTTCACCGACAACCGAACCCGACGGGATGTTCAAATTACATGCGCCGGATGCGCTGATCGGCGATGTTAAGCCATTGTACGAAATATTGCCTGTGTCGCAGCCATCGACGATGAGCGTCCACGCATATAAGACTGTGCCTTTAGGGCGTTCGACCGTGAAATCGATCACGAGTTCTTGACCCGCCGGAATCGGCCACGTGCCGGGATTGGCAACCGCGCCATAATTAAACAGATCGAACAAACGCCAGCTTTCGAATCCATTGACAGAAACGGAGGCATCTTCATTCATATAGATCAGACCACCAGAGTTGACGACAGTGTGAATGGTGTAATCAGCGCCATCCAAGTTTGTCTTCTCGATAGTCATCTCAAAATCGCCACTCGCACATCCGAGGTTGTCGATGCTGATCACTTCAAAGGTTTCACCGACTGCATAGGCAGCATTAACATTTCCCCACAAACCGACAACGACAAGTGCGACGGCGACAAATAATGCGACACGACGTTTTAACATGTGAACCTCCACTTTAATCATCATGAATTGAGTATACTGACACGTAACTTCTAGACAAGGCGCATTATATAAAAAACGTGTAACAATTTATAAAAATGGCTTGGAAAGAGTCTCAGTGAATCACGAAACTGTAGCGATTGCCTGCTGTTCCCCTCACCCTGCTTGCCAGAGGCAAGCTGTCCCTCTCCCACGCAAGTGGGGAGAGGGACAAAAATGGCTTTTCTCCCCTTCTCCCCGCTTGCGTGGGAGAAGGGGCTGGGGGTTGAGGGGTGCGACGGTTCAATTCTGACACCCGAACAAGGGCTTGGGATCGAAGCTTTTGAACTTTCGTGATTCACTGAGTCTAGTAACTTGTTTAACGCATCCTCACAGACAGAGGTTATACTCTGGGCAACGAAAAGGATGAAAGGATCAATCATGAGCCGTGCCGATGACATGCTCAAAAGGCGTCAAGAAGAAGCCAGGATGAAAGCCGAAGGACGACTGCCGCCTGGTCAATCGCTCACGCTTGATTTTCCGGTGTTACATTATGGACCCACGCCTGGCTTCAACGAAGCGACGTGGAACCTGAAGGTGTGGGGGCTAGTCGAAAAAGAGGTGAGCTGGACGTGGGCAGAATTTCAAAAACTACCAACGGTCAAGATCACGACCGACATCCACTGTGTGACGCGCTGGAGCAAATTCGATACCGGATGGGAAGGCGTGTTGTTCCGCGATTTCATTCAGTTGTTCGGGGTCAAGCCGAATGCCAAATATGTGATCGCGCACTGCGAGCGCGGGTATACCACCAACGTTCCGTTACAAGACATGATGGACGACGATGTGCTGCTGGCGTACAAGTTCGATGGTCAATTTCTCGACCAGGAACACGGGTATCCGCTGCGCACGTTAGTGCCGAAACGGTATTTGTGGAAGAGCGCGAAATGGGTACGCGCGCTGGAGTTCAGCGAGACGGATAAACCCGGCTTCTGGGAAAACGCGGGTTATCACAACGAAGGCGATCCCTTCAAAGAAGAACGGTATCAACGACGCGGCTTCTTTTCGTAAACGCGCCGTCCAGTAGAAATCAACGACGTTTGTAGGCGGGTCTAAAACCCGCCTTTAGGTTCGTCTTTTGTCTGGACAACTTATTGACCTACTTTTCGTAGGTCAACCGTACCCCGCGCGTATGCAATGCGCCGCATCGCCCTCTATACACCAGCCGTATAATCAAAGTCAATCAATACACGGTGGGGGCAACTCATGCGGCGGTGGATCGGCATAGGAAGCATGATAGCGGCGTGCGCGCTGGCTGGCTGCAATATGTCGGTGCCGATGGTGACGCCAACGGTCGCGGCGACGCGCACGAGTATCGCCTCCACGACATTAATTAATCCGACCAATACGCGCACATCAACGCCAGACGCAACGCAGACATCGACGCTAACGCCGAGCGATACGCCGACATTAACTACGACCTCAACGCAATCATCGACGCCAACACGGACAATCAGCCCGACCGACACGTTCACTTACACACCAACGATCACACTGATTCCAAGCGAAACGCCGATCCCATCGCCGACACCGCTCCCGTTCATCCCGACAGAAACACCGACGATTATCCCTTCATCGCTGCCAACACAGACGTTTACGCTGATACCGACGGGAACCGCGTCTCCATCGCTGACCCCAAGCGATACGCGCATCCCGCCACCGACGATCACCCCTTCACCACGCCCACCAGCGACGCTGGATACTGCCGCGATCAATACCGAACAGGCGCGTATCAACGCCGACAATGAACGGCAGGTCGCTGCGACGATCACCCGCGAATACGAGTCGATTGCGGCGACGCTGACTGCACTCGCGCCAACCGCGGACGTTGGTGCGACAATCACCGCGCAAGTGAACCAAATCGTGGCGACGATGAACGCCTTGATCAGTGCCGCCACCGAACGCGCACCCACATTGGATGCGACACCGACGTTTATCACTGCCGCGCCGGGTACAACTGAACCCGATGTTGCACTGACGCCGGAGAATGCGACGCCAGTTTTTGGAGGCGACCCTGACGGGCGCGGCGACGTGATAACGATCACGCCGATCGCAGTGCCGCCCGCCACAACCGAGATACCCGTGCCATTTTTTATTCCACCGTCGCCGCTTGGATTCGAGAACTTGCCGCCTGCTGCGCGCTCATTCGCGCTTTCGACGGACGGCAGTTTAGGCGGCGCGTACCTGGATTTACCCGGCGGCGCATTCACCTTTGCACAAAATCCTGTCAACCCTAACCTGTATGCGCGCGTCGATACCAATGGGCTGTTATTTGAAGTCAATGATGTAACGACGGGCGGCGCACGCATGAGCGCGTCACCGTTCTCGGCGTTCGCGCCCGATACGCCCGAACGCAACAATGCGCGTGTGACACAGGTCAAATGGTCGCCCAACGGACAGTTTTTGGCGTTCCTGATCGATACCACGCGCGACGGTTCGACCGACAACGACCTGCAAAATGATGGCATTTATTTCTACGAACCGAGCGTGAGCGCACCGCATCCGTTGTTTCGGAGCTGTCCGCCAGATTTAAGCTGTCAATTGGTACGGCACGATGCGGGTCCTTTCGAGTTCCGTCCGCTTGGGTTCGTGTGGAATAACAGCAGTACGGCACTGTTGATTCGTCTTCAATTGGAGAACAACACGACCGGATTCACCGTCGTCGCGGCGCTGACCAGCACCAACCCAGGCGAACTGCCGCGTATCTATCGATATGAATACGCGACCTGGAGTGTTGACGGGACGCGCGTTCTGGCAAGCGGCGCAGGCGAGGACGGTATGGTCGGTTTGCGCTGGATCGACCCGTTAACGGGCAGCATAGAGCCGATTTTCAACGCGGGCGTCAGTGGATTGACGATTAATTACGGCGTGCAGCGTCCCAACGGAGCACTTGTCGCGTTAGGTTCAAACGGAACGGGCGGATGGCGCATTTACGATTCGGCGGGTAACGCGCTGACAGGTGAAATCGGCGCAAGTGCCCCGACGCGGGTTGAGTGGAGTCCGGATCGAAGTACGGTGCTGGTGGTGACGTTCGAGAACGGTACGCCGCGCTATTTCATTGCGCGGACCAACGGGGGAATCGAAGAAATTACTGGGTATGTGGCGGGATCACTGGCGATAGAATGGGTCGGCGGATGAAAAATGAGTGTCGGAAAGCGGAGGGGGTACGATGGTGTGGTCGGTGAACTTTGAACATTTGATCGACCAAATCAGTGTTACAATTGCAATGAAGTGATGTGTGAAGGAGTGTAGTATGCCGCAACACCTGCCGCCTTCGATTATTGGTCAAACGGGCGCTGTCCCGCGCGTCGAGATCGAACTTCCGCCGCAAGATGAGCAAGATTTGCCGCGTCCACATAGCATCCCCGAAATGCCGGAGCCGAACAGCACGACTGGACGATTCCGACCGATTACGGAGTTGATTGCAGAAGGCGACGACAAAGCCAAAGGCGCGGATGACAGTGTATTTGGCAGCGCTGACCCGGCAGTCGCCGCCCGCTAAGTCGTTTGTGGGTACATCGACAGCCAATCGCCATGTAACATTTTGGCGACAATATCGGTTTGCTTATAGACGTGCATCCCTGCACGCTCGTAAAGTTCGACCGCGCCAGTCAAGCTGGCGGCATCCACGCCTAAAGCAGCGGACGTAAAGCCGGCGGCTTTGAAAGCGCGAAAACTTTCTTTGAGCAGCACAGTCGCTATCCCTTGTTTGCGATACGCGCGCCGCGTGCCGACCGTGCTAACCCATCCCATCGTCGGGTCTTCTTCGCCATAGCCTTTGTTGATATTCAGCGCGGCAATCTCGTCACCCGCCCACGCGATGCGCCATAACGCCGTATTGACCATCGAATTTTTTAGATGATAATGTTCCCACACTTCATACGAATACGATTCCCAACCCCAGTGGTCTTGAAACGCCTCTTGATGTGCCTGGTAGATCGCCTGGTAATGATCCGGCGTGACTGCGCGCATTTCGATACCGTCTGGCAGGCTGAGCGTTTCGGTCGGGTCAATGTTCGCCAGTTCGATTCTCATGCGATAAAACGAGCGCACATGACGATAGCCATGTTGTTCAAACAAGCGGCGGCTGTTCGCAGCGCTTGTAAGATGATGGCGCTGGACGACGATCGGCTGATCTTCTACAAAACGCGACGAAAGACGTTCGCGGATCAACGCTTCTGTAGATTGAATGAGAAAGCTGCCGATACCGCGCCCCCAATGACGCGGGTCAATCGCGGCATCCGACCATGTGCGCCCGATTGCGCTCACCACTTCGATTTCACCCCACGCGACGATATTATCTTCGGCGTCGGTGACGACCATGACATCGGTTTCAGGGTCAATTTCTGGTGATGTGTAATACTCTAAGATTTCAGTTTCGGAACTCCGCTCATCGACGCCACGCGCTTCAGAGTCGCGGTTGAGAATATCGACAAACGCGGGTATATCTTCCCAACGAAACGGACGTGTACGATAAGGAAAAGCACGCGTTTCAGGCGCGGTCGTATTCGGGGCATTAGTCACAAGGAGTTCCTTTCATGCGCTTGGTTTTATGCAGCGTATCACGCCGCGCGTTTTAAGTCAACAAGGCTTATATAAAGGTTCTAAAGGCTCAAAGAGGTTCACAATGACAATCCGCCAGTGGGTACAAACAATCGTTGAAACGGTCGGCGCATGGGACGAAATCGAGTCGCATCCGCATCGTTTCGGCGGCGTCGAATTCAAGATCGGCAATGTCGAAATCGGGCATATACATCAGCATGGCATGGTCGATATTCCGTTCACACGGACAATCCGTGAGGCGTTGGTCGCGGCGGGTGCGGCGCAGGTACATCACCTGCTGCACGACAGCGGCTGGATCACATTTTATTTACGCGATGAAAACGACGTACAACGCGCGCTCAACTTGTATCAACTCAGCTACCTGCATAAGAAATTCCGCAAACCATCATCGCGTGACGCCGTTTATAAAGATCAGGTTGCGTCGTTAGGGTTCGATGCGCGAGTCACTGCGCCGTTATTGAACCGCGTCATGAACGCTGACTAGTTGCATATGACGCCGTTTCACGCGAAAATCCACAGGGTTATTTGCGCGTTAAAAAGGCGGCATATGGGTTATTTGATTGTACTTGAAGGATTGGACGGGAGCGGCAAGAGCGAAGTTTCGCGGCGCGTGGCGGCGCACATGGCGGCGACGTTGGGCGCAGCGCGTGTACTGCTCTCATTCGAGCCTTACGACTTTGGCGCAGCAGGCGTGTATATTCGAGAAGTACTGGCAAAAAAATTCAGCATCAGTAACAGGGCGTTGGCGCTCGCGTTCGCGCTCAATCGCGCCGACCATACCGAGCGGGTGATCAATCCGTTTCTGGCGAACGGCGATTACCATGCGGTCTTGTGCGACCGCTATATTCTGTCATCGCTGGTGTATCAAACGGGTGAACCGCTGACACGCGAGGATATATTGTCGCTCAATGCAGGCGCGCGCACCCCCGATCTGACGTTGTTTTTAGACGCGAGCGTCGAAACCTGTTATCAACGTATGGGCACGCGTGGCAGTACACGCGAGTTATTTGAAGAAGGCTTGAATGAGACACGCACGCGCTATATCGATAACATCGCGTATCTGACAGCGCGTGGCGACACGATTGTGACGGTGGACGCCAACCTCGATTTGCTCAGCGTGATCAACAGTGTGATTGCCGCGATCAACGACCATGCGCCCGTGTGGCTGCGGTTATCTACGGTAGGAATGCTGCCATCAACACCCGTTCAGTACGATTTACGCTCGATAATGCACGTTTATGAGCAGCATATATTGAAACGTTGAAACTCAAGGATTCAGTAACTGTTTTACACGTACATTGATTGTATTCCGTCCACACACAGACTTTATCGTCGATGATCGCAAAGTTGTTCGTTCCTATACTCATTGTGGTGCTGATTGGCGTCGTTATGTTTGGCGCGGTATCGCCGCCGCAACGAACGCAGATTGACACAATGATTACGCCCGTGCAACCCACACCGGCGCGCACGTATGCGCCTGGACGTGAGCCGATTGCGTATCCCGATGACTATCGGACGGCGCTTGTGCACTATGCGACGGTGGATCGGTCGGATGGGGTGACACGCAATATTTATATCAGCCCCGAAGCAGTCGAAGCGGCGCGGGCGGGTCGCACCATCCCTTACGGGTCGTTCACAGTAATCGAAGCATTCGACTCTGCGCGCGATCTACTCGGTCGTCCGCTCACGGATGAACGCGGACGTTTGATTCCCAGTATGCTGCGAACGGATGAAATTCATGTCGGAGAACGGCGTTCGACATGGTATATCGAAGATTTGCGCGCCAATACCAACTTCGATGGCTGGAACTTCCGCGGTTTCGAGTTCGGGACGGGAAACCCCATCGACCGCGAATTGAACGAGTGTTTTAGCTGCCACGACAGTGGGTTTAATACCGAATTCGTGTTCACGCGCGCTGAATTAACCCGTTATGCCCAAACAGGCGAGGTGCAGTATCGCTATTGTCCTGCACCAGACCGGATCGTGTGTCGGTAAGATCGCTTCGTCCTAGCGTCTGGCGTCGATTGATATGGCTATTGTTTGCGCAGTTGTTCGAAGGCTTGCAGCAGATACGCGCTTAGCGCGCTTCATCCTCAATGAATAGAGATCAGGATAGATGGCATGACGTTCCCGCTTCACTTCGATTTCATCCCGTATCCGTTGTGGCGGCGGCGTTTTTCGACGCAACTTTCGCCCATTGCGACGCGCTTGACGCAATTGATCAGCGCGGGGCGCATGAGACTCGATCAACCGGGCTATATCGACGCCGTGCAGATGGCGCATTATCTTACCCAATGGGGATTGCTGCCACGCGGCATCGATGCGCCGGGGGCGCGACGAATTTTAGAGAATTTAATGGTCAACGTCGCACTGGCAGAAACAGTTGCAGGGGCATATACGCCGCCGGATACCTTCACAGGTCTGCAAATTGAGAGTTTCGACAATGCAGCTTGTAGGAACTCCATGGGTGAAACGGACGCCGCGCCTACAAATCTGCGCCTGCCCGCGCAGTGGGAGCCGATGGAAGCCGTGATTGTCACGTTTCCGGTTTTATATCCACCATTGTGGGCAACTCACGCCGCGATGATAGCCGCGATCACGCCCGTGGCACGGGTCGATATTTTGATCTCCAAACCAGAATGGGCGGCGGCGATTCGTTTAGCGCTGCAAGATTATGAGATTGTATGGCAAAACGTGCGCTTTCTGCATGTAGCCACGAATGATATTTGGGTGCGCGATTATGGACCGATCGTTGGCATCGGTGCGGATGGCACGCGCGTCGCCATCGATGCGATCTTCGATCCCCTCGACACGTATCCACAAGCCGACGATGACCATATGCCGCCGCTTTGGGCGGATGCGAGCGACATGATGTCGCGCACGTTCGATTTGCATATCGAAGGCGGCAACATCTGGTCGGATGGCGCGGGGACACTGATCATGAGCGAAGAAATATTACATCGGCACGCACCAATGACACGTGACGACATCGAGCGGGGGCTTAAACAGGTCTTTGCATTTGACAAGTTGATTTTGACACCATTTTTATGGCGCGAAGAAACGTCACATGTTGATCTGGTGTGTAAATTGGCGGATGCGCGCACGATATTGGTCGGCGCACCCACGCCGTTTCGGAATGCTGAACGACTGCGCGCCACCGCCGAACTGTTCAGGCGCGAGACCAATGCGGCGAGCGAGCCGTATCAGGTGATCGAACTGCCGATGCCTGCCCCGTACTTAAATTGGCTTGTGTATCCGGTATGGCGCAGCTATACCAACGCGCTCACTATCAACGGGCGGGTGATTGTCCCTGTATTCGGAATTTCAAAGGATGCTGAAGCACTTGCGATTTATCGTCATGCCATGCCTGACCACGACATTATTCCTATCAATTGCGCTGCATCATCAAATGGCGGCGGCGCGGTTCATTGTTTGACGAAAGAAATTCCGCGCGGCGCTTGATCTGAGTCTTGCGTTAAGGGGCAATGATCTTTTATACTTTGATGGTAGGGACAGTTAGCTCAATTGGTAGAGCACTCCTTTGACGTGGGAGATGTTAGAGGTTCGAGTCCTCTACTGTCCACTATATAGATGTAACTCAAACATCCGACTCACAAGTCGGATGTTTTATTTTCGGCAGCACGCTTGCAGCCCTTTAATACACCTTAAGCAGTTCGACTTTGAAGATCAAAGTAGCATTCGACGGAATTACGCCTGCTGCGCCCCATAAATCCTTTTCTGTTCAAATCGAAGGGATGATTTTTAGAATTGGTTTTGGGGCTGTGTAGGCAACCCAAACCCGCCTTTTATAGCACTTGAAAAATTGGCGCTGACGGAAAATCGTCTGACGGTATAATACAGCCGCAAATGTCGGCGCAACCTGCACCGCCAATGCTGTAGCAATATGCCCATGCGGGACATTGGGATCCGCGAACGCGCACGTCATCAGGGTTAGCATAGCGAAATTCGTTTCCATCTCAGATTTTGTTGCCGTAGACTCCACTGATGTCCGCCATGGCCGGACAGTTGGCAGAGCGGCTCACGATCGCATCAATAATGGCAGATTAGGAATCGTTGACGTTTTGTGATCCACGCGTTAATGTATATAACGATTGATCCCAATCGCTGTAAGGTTCTCGACTAATCGTATAGGAGTTCTTGGATGCTGCCTCGTCGTGGTACTTTTCTGTTTCTGCTGCTGATAACGGTTGCAATGCTCTCGTCCGTTCTGGTAGGTGCACAAGAAGAAAACATCCTTCGTATCCTCAGTAATGCCGATATTCGTACCTCCGATCCTCACGTCGCTTATGAAACCGAAACATGGCCCACGTCCGCGCTGTTCTATATCGGGTTGGTACGCTGGAACGATGACAATACAGCGCTCATTCCTGCGCTTGCCGAAACTTATTCGGTCAGTGACGATGGATTGGTTTACACGTTTACGCTGCGCGAAGGCGTCAAGTTTTCCAGTGGACGCGATATTACGTCTGCGGATGTGAAATGGTCTTTCGAGCGCATGTTCCGCCCAGAAACATTGTCGCCAACGTCGTATATGTTCGAGGCAATTGCCGGCGTGCCAGCGTTCATAGATGGCAGTGCGACAGAAATCAGCGGAATCGAGATCGTAGACGAACGTACGGTAACGTTCACGCTGCAATTCCCGGTCTGGTCGTTAATTCAGCGCTTCGCGCTGCCGCCCGGGTTCATCGTGCCAGAAGAAGCTGTCGAAGCGGCTGGTGACAATTTCGCCCGTATGCCGATGGGCGCGGGTCCGTTTATGTTGGAAACATGGGAAAGCGGCGTGCGGATTACAGGCACGCGCAATCCTAATTACTATGAAGCAGGCAAACCCTTCTTCGACGGCTTCGAAATGCAGCTTGGCGTCGAACCGTCGATCGGTATCCTGCGCATCGAAGGCGGCGAAGCCGATATTGCACTCGATTTCGTGCCGAATGCGGAGTATCCGCGCATTGTCGCTGACGCCGCAATCTCGGCGCAACTGCTGCCAACCGCAGGTTTCGCAAACATCGATTACATGATTTTCAACACGACGATTGAACCGTTTGACAACCCCGATGTACGCCGTGCCATGAATATTGCGGTTGATCGTCAGCGCCTTGTGCAAATCCTGAACGGACGCGCGCTCCCTGCCGAAGGACCTATTCCAAGCAGTGTGTTGGGTAACAACAGCACATTAACGCCTTGGGAATACAATCCTGACGAAGCGCGTGCGCTGCTGGAAAGCGCGGGCGTTACTGAAGGCTTGACCGTGAATATGCTCGTCAACACCGACCCGACCAACCTATCGGTTGCACAGGTCTTAGTCGCCGATTTTGCTGCGGTAGGCGTCACCGTCGAACTCACGTCCGTCGATAACGCGCAGTTCCTCGATACCGTCATTAATCAGCCAGATACCCTTGAACTTGTGTTGACCAACTGGTATCTCGATTATCCCGATCCATCGAACGTTTTTGAACCGTTGCTGCAATGCGGAGGTTCGTACAATTGGGGACAATTCTGTTCTGAAAGCCTGGATGGTCTATTCGCGACCGCAAACAGCAACCCACCCGGCGATGCACGTTGGGCAGCATTCAGCGATGTTGAAGCGGCGATTGTCGAAGAAGCGCCCTGGGTGTTCTTACAGCATCAGGCGAATTACTACTTCACCAGCAGTCGCTTGCTCATCGCGTCTGACCCAGCCACGCTGCTGCGTTGGGACGCATCGACACTGAGATAGTCTCCCCTTTTGTAGCTATAGGGTAGGGATTCAAGTTGTACGAATCCCTACCCAACTATCGACCTAGACTGTTGTATCCATCGGGCAACCTTACATGACCGCTTATCTGCTTCGCCGTTTGGTCGGCGCGCTCGTCGTCATCTGGGGCGTAGCGACTATCAGCTTCGTTCTTGTATTTTTGATGCCGGGAGACGCGGCGCGGATGTACGCGGGTCCGCGCGCCCCAGAAGCAACCGTCGAGCGCATCCGGCAGGAATGGGGCTTAAATGACTCGCTGCCCGTCCAATATGTTCGCTTTCTTGGACGCGCGGTTCAGGGCGATCTCGGCAGATCAACCCGTGATGGTCGCCCTGTCTTACAGGCAGTGATAGAGCGCGTTCCGGTTACGATTCAACTAGCACTGGCGGGGTTATCTGTCGAACTGCTGCTCGGTATCCCACTCGGAATCATCGCGGCTTTGCGTCCCGGTTCGTTGATCGACCAGTTCACGACCGTTCTGTCGCTTGTCGGAGTCTCGATTCCGCAGTTCGCGGTGGGCTTGGTCGCGCTCTATCTATTTGGGTTTGTCATCCCGATCTTTCCGCTCGGCGGTTATGGAACGATCGCCCATTTAATCCTTCCGGCGCTTGTGTTGGGTTTTAGCGGTGCGGCTTTTTACGCACGCGTGCTTCGCAGCAGCATATTAGAAATTGCGAACGAGGATTACATCCGTACCGCCCGCGCCAAAGGATTAGGGGCGCGCGCGATCTTGAATCGTCATCTTTTGCGGAACGCGCTGCTGCCAGTGGTAACACTGATCGGGTTGGATTTAGCACTTTTGCTCGGTGGTGTTGTGGTAATCGAAGCCGTTTTTGGTATTCCCGGTATCGGCTTGCAAGCATGGACGGCGATCCGCAATCAGGATACGCCTATGATCATGGGGACAGTATTGTTCGCATCGATTGCGGTTGTCGGGCTGAATTTGCATATCGACCTGCTGTATCTCGCCCTTGATCCACGTGTTCGACTGAATGCAGCCTAACATGGTCAAACTGAACACTCGGAATCAAAATAGTTTCTGGGGTATCCTGCGCCGAATGCCCCGCGCATGGATTGGCGGATGCCTTGTCCTGCTGGTCGTGCTCGCGGCTGTCTTTGCGCCGCTGTTCTCTCCAGCAGACCCATTGCAACAATTTCGTGAAGGGCTGTCGGCTACAGGGACGCCGCTCCCGCCCGATGGACAATTTCCGCTCGGAACCGACCATCTTGGACGCGACATGCTGAGTCGGACCCTTTTTGGCGCGCGCGTATCGCTGGTGATCAGCTTTATCGCCAATACTACAGCGGCGATTATCGGCACAGTCATCGGCGTCCTGGCAGGTTATTATTCACGCGCGGTTGATTCCATTCTGATGCGAATCACCGATATCATCCTTGCATTCCCAGCCATTTTGCTCGCGCTTGGCGTCGGCGCAGTCCTTCGCCCAAGTATCCCCGTCGCGATCCTTATACTTACCCTGATTACATGGGCGCCGCTTGCACGGTTGGTGCGCGGACAGGTGCTTTCGGTTCGTGAACGTGCTTTCGTTGAAAGCGCCCGCTGTATCGGCGCGCGCGATCGTCGAATCATTCTTTATCATATCCTGCCGCAAATTCTTGCCGTGACCATCATCTGGGCGACGGTGAGTTTTGCCAGCACGATACTGGTCGAAGCATCGCTTAGTTTTCTAGGCGTAGGCGTACCCCTGCCTCAACCCAGTTGGGGCAATATGATTTTCGAAGGACAAACACGTTATCGCATCGCACCATGGATGATTATTGTCCCGACGATTGCGATTTTAATCACCACATTTGGATTCAATCTGTTAGGTGATGCCATCCGCGATGCGCTTGATCCGCGCACGTCACAGCGTTTGTAAACTTGAAAGGTGCAAAACATGTCGCAACCTGTACAAGAATTTACGATTCCATTTAAGGGTTATGAAACATGGGTGCGCGTTGTCGGTGCAGGTGAACAGGCTGGCAAACTCCCGCTGTTGTGTCTGCACGGAGGACCCGGCGCAACCCATGATTATCTCGAATCGTTAGATGTCATGGCTGACACGGGCAGACGCGTGATCTATTATGATCAACTTGGCTGCGGTCGCTCAGAAATCCCCGAAAGCAAGCCGGAGATGTGGACGGTTGATTTATTCGTTGAAGAAATCGACGTGGTGCGGATCGCTTTGGGATTGGAGAAAATTCATCTGCTTGGGCAATCGTGGGGCGGAATGCTCGCGATGGAATATATGCTGACGCAGCCCGTAGGGATTGCCAGCCTGACCATTGCCAGTTCACCCGCCAGCATGATTCAGTGGGTCGAGGAAGCAAATCGCTTGCGTGAACAACTACCACCCGATGTTCAACAAACCTTGTTAGAACATGAGGCTGCTGGGACAACGAGCACCGCTGCCTATCAAGACGCCATGCAGGTTTTTTATGATCGTCATGTGTGTCGTGTGCCGTATCCAGATTATATGAAACGTTCGTTTGACTATCTCGCACGCGGTGGCGAGGTTTATAACACCATGAACGGTCCCAGTGAATTTCATGTTGTCGGCACGCTCAAACAGTGGGATGTTCGTGATCGTTTGCCAGAGATTGCCGCGCCTACGCTCGTCACGTCCGGTCGTTACGATGAAGCGACGCCGCTCATTGCGGAAACAGTCACCCACGGCATTCCGGGCGCGCAATCGGTGATCTTTGAAAACAGTTCGCATTCTTCTCATGTCGAAGAAGCAGACCGCTACGTACAGGTGTTGACAGACTTTATCAGCCAGCACGAACCTTAAACGAGAATTTGGAGCGATAAAACCACATGGCATCCTATGCCCTTGCAAAAGAACAGCGCGCCTTCGCATTTGATGCGACCTTGCCACACGTGCTAGAGATTGAAAGCGGCGATACCGTCACCTTCGAAACCGGCGATGTGGCGTATGAACGCCTGTCGAAAGGCGAAAGCGTCGATGTTATTGGCTTGGAAAACTTTAATGCGGTCACCGGACCTGTTTTCGTCAAAGACGCACAACCTGGCGACGCGCTCAAAATCGAAATTCTCGATATTCAGGTGCGCCGTGCATGGTCGGTGTGGCTGCCCGCATTTGGTGGGTTGGGTGCCCATACCCAATCGACACAGGTACGAGAAATTCCACTGCGTGATGGGCGCGCGCACATCACAGAATCACTTACGGTGCCTATTCGTGCCATGATCGGCTGTATCGGAGTCGCGCCCGCCGAGGGTCAAGGTTCAACGTTCATGCCTGCCTATCCGTTCGGCGGCAATATGGACTTACGTGAAATGGAAGTTGGGACGACGTTGTATCTGCCTATCCAGGTCGAAGGCGCACGGCTGGCGATGGGCGATCTGCATGCGGCGATGGGTATTGCCGAACCGACGTGGGTCAGCCTGGAAGCGGCTGGACAGGCAACACTGCGCATCAGCCTGGAAAAGAATTCAGGACTTCATTATCCGCGCTTGCGCGTCGGCGGCAGTACCTACTGCCTCGGCATGGGCGAGACCCTGGAGAAAGCGTACCAGATAGCGCTCGATGAAGCCTACGCCCTGCTCACCCATGAAATGGGCATGAATGCGTTTGATGCGTATGCGTATGCCAGTGCGGTTATCGATATGCGCTTGGGCGGACCCGCCACCTCGATTGTGATGGCGGTCGTGCCCGACCCACAATAGAAATCTAAAGTGCGGGTGACGCATATTGTATCGTCTCCATGCTGGATACATCTTGAACCATTTTGGTCAAAGAAAATGTAAGCTGAACGACGGTCGTTAAGCCAGCGGCGCGTCCAAACTGATAGTTGGAATCGAACGCTTGACCCAGCCGCTCTATCAATAAGTGGTAATGTTGTAGCGGTTCGGGTTGATTATCTGGAAAGCGCCGTAAAACCCCTGCCTTCAGGCATGGGATATAAGGCGTCGGTCTTATGTTTTTTCTGCTGAAATAGGGTATGATGAAAGGAGGTTAAGGTA
>Ga0209181_10007214_pt1 | contig 15322 bp, 7 predicted proteins | sample MAT05_FD_187208 | JGI IMG/M metagenome (GOLD analysis project Ga0209181, IMG submission 187208) | Freshwater microbial communities from Lake Fryxell liftoff mats and glacier meltwater in Antarctica - MAT-05 (SPAdes) (version 2) | ecosystem: Environmental > Aquatic > Freshwater > Ice > Liftoff... | reverse complement strand
ACTGGGATCCGTGCTCATCTCGCTGTCCAGCGTCGGATTTAGTTGCAAAGAAGCAGCTTACCAGAACTCCGCCGGGAGAGGAAACTCGGCAGGACGAGTTGCGGTTCCGTCACTCCCGTTCCATATTGTAGCGGAAACGGTCTCCGCTTGTCCGAATGGGGGAATGGGCCGATTGAGGCGGTTTTGAGGCGGTTCCGTTCAAGTTCTCCTGGGCTTCCAGCCGATTTCCGAGTGACAGGTCGGGCCGTGCCCTTTCCCTTGAGCTACCCCAGACGCCGTACACCACCGAGCCCTGGCTGACGGTCTGGAAGACGAAAGATGACCCAGGGGGCTTGAGATGGGACACACGCTGACCGAACCACTTTCTTTCGACTTCAAAGCCGGGATCAGCCCCGACAAAGCCGAACGCATCATCGCAGCCCTCGGTGCGGACGAGTTTCCGAATCGCAACGTCGTCCTAACCTTCAAGGAATACCCCTACGTCAACGCCGGCGTTGCGTGGCGTATAGGGAACGCCCTGAGGCGGTATTCTGGCGGCGCGCTGGAGGTCGAGGTTCCGCCGTTTTCAGAAGGGCAAGGGAAATGGTTCCAGTCATTCACCCGTTCAGCTCTCGGTGACGCTATCGCCGCTCACGCCGCCAGGATCGTGAGCGGTGGCGAGGACATCACAGAGCAAGTTAAGCAGTATTACGCCGCGTTTTCCGAGCGGCAGTCGCAGAACGGAGTGTTGTGGGGCGAGCTCCACCGCGGGATTAGTGTGAATCCCGAGCGGGAGGATCAGTTCCGTGAACAACTCCTGAAGTCTCTTAAATACGTGAACGTTCGCCCGACGCACTTCCACCCCGAACGGCTCCAAGACCTCATCAAGCTCGTGTTCGAAGCGATCCAGAATGTATACGACCACGCAAGGCGTCGGCCGTTACCTAGCGAAACGAAGATCGTCAGCTACTTCTTGCTCAGGTACTACAACAAGATCCAAGACCACCATCCAGACCCTCAGGGCAGGCTGAAGGCGTACACGACTCGACTCCCCGCCCTGACTACCCGTGCCCGCACCGACTTCATCGAAATCTGCGTGAACGACGACGGCGTGGGCATCGCCGCTCGCCAGACGCAAGATCCGACGGTGTATTGGGGGGCGAAAACGCGCGAGGCGGAAGCTGTCCAAGAAGCTTTGAAGACAAACTCCTCCGTGAAATTGCGAGCGCAAGACACCCGGGTCAGAGGCACGCCAGGACAGGGATTTACCTACATCGACGCGAGCCTTCGAGCGCTGCGTGCGTTCGCCGTGCTCCGGACGGGTCGCCTCCTCGCGATCCTGGACGGAACGAGCGAGCTTGCAGAAGGTTTCACGTTACTGGACGTGGAACTCGGATACATGCCGGGGACGACCTTGGACATTCTGGTGCCGATTTTGAAGGACGGGGACGGACTGCCGTCTCTGTTCGCGGATGAGTAACTATGCCGATCACATATGTCCGGTACGTACACCGGAAGCCGGATCCCGAAGCGATTCCGGCTGCATTTGAAGAGCTGGAGCCTGACAGTATCGTACTTTTGTTCGATCCCGTCGCGGAAGCGACCGTGATCCCGGTCGGTGAGTTGTATCGCAGGCTGAGCCCGACCTACCGCGCGAGCGAAATCATCGTCTTCCGCGGGGCCGACCCGAACTTCGTCAAAGACCTCGCCAAAGACACGCTGCTTCCCGGGTTGCTCGGCGACAAGAAGGTGCTCGCTCTCGTCGGTGAAACTGAAACCCCCGGCGCGCCGCCGAGATTGTGTCCGGTCCCTCCGTTCAATCCACCGGGCTCGCCCCTCCAAATTGATAGCCTGCGTGAGGCAGAGTTGTACGCCATTCTGGATCGCAGCCAGGCGATCTTCACGAGTAACGAGTTCCATTACGAGCTCCCGTCAGGGCTGCATGCGGAGAAGTTCGTTCGCTTGGCCGACGCGCTCCGAAGCGTGTTCGACGTGCGACGAATGACCGACTGGATATTGCCCCATCTCACCGGCGACGCCATCGTGCTCGCCGACACCGGATCGATGTTGCCGCTGCTCATCGATATTCGCGAACAGGCGCGCACCCGCTTCAATTGGGCGGTCGAGATCTCGACCCTCGACCGATACCCGCAAGAATTGGGAGTTGTGTCCGACGCGATTGCAGCGGTTCGTAACCGGCCGGCTTACTTCAACGCCGTGGCCGAAGAGCGTGGCCTGCAGTTGCTGTTCTTGATCAGCGTCAACTCAAGCGGGCGCTTGTGTCAGATCTTTCGGACCCTTGCCCCGGAAGGGGCGAAAATCGTGGTTGTGTGCCAAACGTCCGAAGAGCCCCCGGCCTGTGATTGCACGCTGGTCCGCGTTCCGGTCGCCCGTTGGCCCGTTACCCCTGAAGGGAAGTGTCACCGGTGCGACCACATCCCACTCATCCGCGTACACCACGAGTCGTACGAACTGCTACCGAACCTCAAGCGTGATCCGATCACCGTGAGCAAGGACGTGGCCGAGGGGAAGGCCGCGTTCTGGACGATGGCCGACCAAGCCGACGCGGTTCAACTCCATAAAGACGTCCCATACCTCGCGGAAGGGCAGGAGGATTCACGGCACTTTGGGGTTTTCCTCGACACGGCCAAACTCGCCCTTCACGCGGAGTTTCGCAAGATCTGCTTGGCCGAACTACACAAGGTCACCGCTCCAGACATCATCCTTGTGCCGCGGCACGAGAATAGCAAGGTCGTCGCCAAACTCTGCGCGGAAGCGCACTGCGGTTGCACAATCATCTTGGTAGCTCCGGGGCGGTTTCCGCCAGAACTTCAGGCGCGCATGAAGGGAGTGAAACGGGTTCTCGTTGCGGACGATTCCATCGTGACCGGATTCACTCTGTTAAACCTGCGCACCGAGCTGTTTCGGGTTACCCAAGAGAACGGAGACACCCCCGAAGTCAATGTGTTCGTCATCGTCTCCCGTCCGGCAATCAACACCCCACTCCTGGGTATCAAGCGACGCTACCGTGGCCGGGAGGTGACTCGGATTCTGGCAGGTGCCGAATTGTTTCTGCCAGAAGGGCGACATTGTCCGTGGTGTGTGGAGTTCCGCCTTCTGACCTCGTTCCGGAAACGCCTAAAAGGACCGGCCCTCGAGACGGCCGAAGCCCGGATCAAGAAGCTGGAAGGCCAGATTCGACCCCACCTACTGTTGGTGCCTTCAGGCGACGACCGAGCGGACCTTCGTACACTCGGTTCGTTTTTCGGCGAACTGCGCCAAGAAGCGGCCTTCGCAGCGGGAGTGTCTGCCGCCCAGACTCTGATCCAGCAACTCGGCACGCTCGGCGGGGGCATTCAGCTAAAGGTCATCGACCTGGCAATGGCCGTTGATGCCTATTACGAGGGCGTCCTTCTTGCGGCCCTCCTTCGCACCTTTAACGGCATCCACGTCCGTTATCCCGGAAGTGATCCACTTATCGAACAAAGGCTCCAGCACCTCGATCCTGAACGAGCCTACCCAGGCGTCATTGCGGAGTTAGCTCTCGCGGCAATTCAAAACAAGATTCCGAGCAAACAACTACGCGGTCTCGTTGACAAGCGCAAAGGAATGGATCCCTGTTTAGCCCTGATGGCGGACCTGATGGATCTTGTGGGGCAAACCTGAAGTAGTTCCTGATAGCGAGGCGCTCTCCTCAACTCAGGAGCCCGGCGTATCTGACCAACACTCGCAGCCGGGCAGTGAATCGCGTCCAACGTCCTATGATTCGTCACCACGATATAGCAAAGCTCCGGGCCGAAGGTCTGCGTCGGGTCAACGTGCACCGCTCGGTCGAACCAGTCGAATAGGTCGATCATTGCCTCATCTCGCGAGGATTCCACTTCGTCAGCGTGCCGCAATCCGACGGCGATTTCCGCGTCCATGCGGCGTCCGGATACCGCGTCTGGTCCCCATTTCGAACTAACGCTCACGCTCTTCATGACGGCGAGCAACACCTCCTCAACCGACATGCCATCCTCTGCGGCGATCGACGGGGCAATGATATCGCTCGTGCTCCGACCCAGTCGGAGGGGCGTGTTGGCGGTGAGCCACCGTGCGGCCAAGTCCCCAGATCGCAATTCGAGGTGGCTCCCCTTCTTGGTGCATCCCAAACGACGTTACTGCTTCATGTCTCTACAGCGAGTAACTCGCCTGAACAAAGCTGCGCTCTTACCCGAGAACGGTTCACTACAAAAGTCGCTGACTCTCTGAAAGCAAAACTGTCAGTCACGACGAAAACGTTGAGCAGCAAATTCAAATTTGAAATGAAGGTTTTCCTTTTTTTCTTCAATTCCCGCCGAAACAGCGAACGAAACTGCTCGGGGTGTTGGGTGCGTGAGCGAGCAGTGTTCGTTTTCAGAGTAAGGACTCTGAAGGATCCGACGGGTTTGAGATTGCAATGGAATGATCTGGTACAAGGCAGGCGATCCTTGGAGCAACCATAAACCACTTCATTGGGTACATCTTCCCGGAGCCGATGCGTGACTATCCCGTCAACGGAATCGGAGAATGGCGGGTGAACCTCGGAGAGTACAAGCCGAGCGCGGGTGATGCGGGCTTCGTGGTGAGTTGCGGCGTGACGCCAGACAGCCCGGAGCAGAGAGTCGAAGAATATCGCTGGCAGGAGAAGAAGCTCGAACGATCTTTTGGATCTAATCAGAACGAGAGAGGATCTCAACTTGTCCGACACGATCTTCGCGAGGTCGTTCGGAATCAACCCTGCGAGCGACATTTCATACTGTGTACGCCATCGTCCGTACCCCGATCCCATGACCTCGAACAGGTGAGGATCCCGCGACTCTGCCCCGCCTGACGTTAGTTCACCAGCTTACCCCCCCGATGCGGTGAGATGAGGCGAGGTGCAGGTTCCCACAACCCCAGCCTGTCTTACCAACCGAATCTCAAGGGCGAGTGATCAGGTTGAGAGGCTCACCCGTTTGGCAAGTACCTTGAGGACGGCTAATTTTGCCCCTTCTGGTGTTGAGTATGCTGATTGTCCCCACTGTCGTTTTGCGTCACTGTCTTCAACTCGTTTAATCCCCCACACCCACTTATCTGAGCCTTTAGGGTTTTCAAAGACAGCGAGGTTGAAACCCTCAAGATTTAACCAGTACGTACCACGCTTATTTTTCGTCCAAGCAAGCAACCGCCAGGTTTCGACCCGTAGATCATGATTCATGTTCGATTACCAAGAGTATCTGAGTTCATACCCTGTCCGCTTCCCATCTGAATCCTCAATCTCCACTCATTGATTACGAATTTCCGACTCGAACAGATTTCAGGTTCTTCCGGGTTTCGAGTGGGTAAAACGCCGCCTAGATGCCTCTTTCATCATGTTGATTTACCCTATTTCTCAAGCAGTTTCTCGGGATAGAGGCTCAGTCCACCGCAGTGAAAGTAGATGACAATCTTGATGTTCTCCCGGTTGCGGAACCCATAGGCGTTTTTTTGACAGTCTGGATCTTCGAGTTCAGCCCCTCACTCTTGGCATTGGTAATCGGATGATCGCAGTAGCTCAGCACGTTGGCCAAGTGGCTTTTCAGCATCTCCGCAACCTTCACGACCGGCTTCAGCCGCGAATGGGTCGCCCAGTAATACCATTTTTTCGAGAACCGTTTGGCCCAACCCTTACGCCGATACTTCCACAGCTCCCGCAAGCTCTCCTTGATCGCCCAAGCCCGACCCGTTTTTAGATTCATGGCTTTCAAACGTGCGAACTGTTCCGCATTCCGCTCCGGCAGATTCTCCTCCGAGAACAACCAGAGATACTTGGTGCGGCTGAGCGTGTCGTCCCCGTCGTTGTACAAGCGTCGATGTTCCGTCTTCCGCACATCATCAACCGCCTTCGTCATGTGTTTCATGATGTGAAAGCGATCGAAGTCGATCTTGGTGCCTGCATGAGGGACATACTTCCAAGTCGAAGTGATGAACGGTTTCCACATGTCCATAGCCACCGCCTCGATGCCCGCCCGCTGACGCACCGTGAGGGATTCGTAGTAGGCATCCAAGCTCTTGATTTTCCGGTCATCCGAGATGAATTCCACTGTGCCGCGATCCAGATCGCAGACCAACGTGACGTAGCGATGTCGCTTCGCGACAGCCTTTTCGTCAACACCCAGTCGGGCAATGATGCGTCGTTCCTTGGCCTTCAGACCACGGGCGACAGCGCGTTCCATGAAACCCCACGCTTCGTCCCAACTGACTCGAAGCAGACGAGCTGCTCCCAGCACGTCTGCTTCGAGCAGAGTGTCGATGGCGTGTTTCTCGAAGGCCATACTGAACCGCACACCTGGCAATGCCCAAGGGACAATGACTTGTCGGATGCCATGAGCCGAACAGGATACTCGGGGGATGCGGGCCTGGAGCCAAGTCATCCATGAGCCGTGATCCAGATGCCGCCATTTCCGAGGGGGAGTGTGATCGTACAGAGAAAGGGCGACACCACATTCCGGGCAACGAAATCTTGCATTGCTTCGATGCTGGAGAAGGATGTCGATGCTCTCTTTTCCAGGGTCGAGGGTCACGGACTCAACCGACCAAGGTCTCTCCAAACCGAGGAGCTTCGTGAAGAGGTCGATATCACGCATGGTTGGAGACCCTCGGCAACTGTAGCCATGCGTATACTACAAATTACCCACTCGAAACCCGGAAGAACCGAAATTCAGTTGGGGTGGATCAATTTGTGTTGACTCTCCCCATCGCATTCATTCTCATCACCGCATGTCAGATACAACCATCGGGGACAATCGAGGGTTAGCCTAACTCTTGGGGACCTAAAAATTTTCTGCTCTCCAACCTTGACATGAACCCAATGTTGCTGGAACCTGTCCTCCTCTGAGTTACTCAACACAATCGTACAACGAATTCTACTCACACAAATACGTGCGAATTTGACACGATCCAATCTGCATTCGGAGTTCGCCATGCCACGTCGCCCTCGGTCCGCCCGCACCTGGACTCGCGTCATCGATCTGTTTCGCTTGTTCGATTTCCGCCGGGATACCGAGCGTGGTCCGAAGCGGACACACCTCGGGCTGGAGCCCCTGGAACCCCGCGAGATGCTGGCGGCCGTCCTCGTCGGGGACGTGCAGCACTTCAGCGATCCCGCCTCGGCCTTCATACCCTACGGCAACACGTCGACGACCTTGACCCTCACGCACCCAGTCGCGATGAACCGGACGTTGGTCACCGGTTCGACCAGCCACCCGGCCGACTGGGCCGGCAACTCGGTCGTCCGCTTTGAACTCGTCGATACCAACGGGTCCCCCGCTACCGCTGAGGCCGTGCGTGTCACTCGCGGCCGCAACGGCGGCAACGCAACCTCGGGGCGACTCGACTTCTCGGTCGACGTGACGGAGTTCCTGTCCGGCGTCACTGTTGAACAGCAGCAGATCACCATCGGCTCCTCAGCGACCTCGGCGACCACCACCCTGGGGACGTCTTGGGTGTCGGATCGCTCGTTCGTCGTGCTGTCGCAGAGCACGGCCGACGATACGCCGAACTCTGATGGCCGGTGGTCGGTGCGCGGTGCGCTCACCGGGGGCGGTAACACGCTGACCGTGTCGCGGGCCGAAACCGGGGCGGCGGTCGTGGTCGCGGCCCAGGTGCTGACCCTCGACGCCGACAGCGGATCGAATGTGCAGGCCGGGCAGTTGACGCTGTCTTCGACAACGGCGTCGGCCAGTTACACGACGACTTCGGGGGCTGGCGATCTCCTCTTCTTCTCCTCGGACGCCCCTGCAGCGACGGGCGTCGAAGCCAAGTACCGGGTTCGCGGAACCGCCTCGGGTGGGACGGTGAACTTCACCACGCTCGCGGCGGGCGGGGCAACCGTTGATTACTATGTGGTCTCGATTGCCAGAGCGACCGTGCAAACCGGCACGGTGTCGTTCGCGGCAGCGACCACCAACACCGGTGGCAGTTCGAGTATCTACTCGCAGTCGGCGTCGATCGCGTCGGTCGACCCGTCCCGCAGTTTCGTGCAGGTGACCGCGTCCGGCGGTGACTCCTCTCGCCGCGACACCCTCGGCGACACCGCGTTCAAGGCCACGCTCACCGGGTCCGACGCGGTGGTGCTGACCCGGGCCGACCGGAGCGACACGCCGGTCGTCCCCACTTACGGCAACGGCTCCGCAATGGAATCGGTCGCAACTGCGGCGTGGTCCGTGATCCAATGGCCGACGCTGCTTCGAGCTCCCACCGGCACCGGAGGTGATTACTGCCCGATCCAACTCACCGTTACCAATTCCCTGACGGGCACGAACGGGGCGGGCGGGTCGTCACGAAAGCCGGTTCGTTACGCTGATGGCACGATCACGATCGGATCTTCTGACTTGTCTGCCGATAATGCGGGCGGTTACTTCGGGATTAATCGCAGTTGGACCAACGGTCAAGGCTACCAGTCGCCCGGTTCGTTCGGCGAGGGGTGGATTCAACACACTGACCCGTACCTGCTGGATTTTGGCACTTCGACCGCCGTGGTGTTGAGCGGGACCGACGCCGAGTATTTCGACCTGTCCGGCAGTAGCTACGTTGCGGCCTTCTACTCCCAGAACCAACTCGTCCACGATTCCGGGAACGGTTGGCTCATCTACACCGACACCGCTGGCACCCAACTGTACTTCAACGATTTCTCGGGCGGTACAGCCGCCGAACACGGCCGTCTACTTCGGATTGTCAGCCCGGACGGGACCGAGGTCGAAGTGGTCTCGCGGACGGCCACGGGTGCTGTCGCGGAGATGAGTCGCTCCCGCACGGTCGATGGCGTCGCGATCGTCGAATCGCTGCTGTACAGTTATGTCCCGTCAGGAGTAAATGCTGACCTCGTGTCCTCGGTCGTCCACCGCCGACAGACGAATGGCGGCTCATGGGAAACGGTTCGCACGGCGGATTACAGTTATTACGAAGCGAGTGAATCGGGCGGGCCAGTTCGCCACCTCAAGACGGCGACCGTGATCGACGGATCGAGCGGCGACATCGACACCACCTACTACCGCTATTACAACGGCGAATCGGGGGGTGCCGTCGGGTTGCTGAAATCCGTCATGAATCCGGATGCATTCGCCCAGGCGGCCACCGCGTTCGGGTCGGCATCGGCTGTGTTCGCCGCCTCGGACACAGCCATCGAAACCTACGTGGACAACTATTTTGAGTATGACTCGGCTGGCCGAGTCACTCTGGAAACGGCATCGTCTGCTGGCTGTTCGGTCTGCTCGGGCGGGCAGGGAACGACGACCTTCGCTTACACGAAGAGTTCCTTCGCGGATGGTCCGAACAGCTGGAAGACCAAGACGGTCGTCACTTACGACGACGGTAGCGTCGACACGATTTACACCAATGCCTTCGCCCAGGTGATGCTGAAAGCCCACCTGGAACCTGGCGGCGGCTCGCCGTGGCTTGATTACTATCAGTTCGACTCGGCAGGTCGGATGATCTTGCACGCGAGCCCATCGGCGGTCACTGGTTTCGACGAGTCGAAGGCGGATTTGGTGAACTTCGTTTCGGGCAACGCGCAGTACCTCGCCGATTCGACAGGCCTCATCGAAACGACGACTTATTCGACCAGCACCACGGCGACCACGAGTACCGACGGGAATGTAGCTGGCTACCTGCAGTCGATGGCGATCCGTCAGGGCGAAATCGGTACGGACGTGCTGCAAGAATCGCTGACCTACATCGCTCGAACGGCGGGCGGGCTGGACACCTTCCACGTCGCATCGGACTCGGTCTACGAGAACGACAACGGCACCGGGGCGCGAACGACCTCGTTCTCGTACACATGGCACACCGGGACGCACTCAGCGTCCTCGGTCACGACAACGCTGCCGACCGTCTCGGCCCCGCACAACGGGTCGGGGGCGGCGACGACCACGACCAGTGTGCTGGACCAGTGGGGCCGGGTAATCTGGTCGATGGACGCTAGCGGGTTCCTGGCGTACACCCAGTACGACCCGGGCACTGGGGCGGTCGTGAAGATGATTGCCGACGTGGACACCACTCAGACGAGTACGTTCGCGAACCTCCCCTCGGGTTGGTCGACGCCGGTCGGTGGCGGGTTGCACCTGACGACCACGACCGAGGTGGACGACCTCGGCCGAGCGACCAAGGAGACGACGCCCGAGGGCCGGGTCACGTACACGGTGTACAACGACGCGAATCATGAGGTCCGGGTGTACCACGGCTGGAACACCACCACGAACAGCCCGACCGGGCCGACCGAAGTGTACCGTGAGGACCGGGCCGGGCGTTATTCCGAATCACTGACGATGTCGGCAACGCCCAACCTGACGGGCGGGCGACCCGACGGTACGGAAGCCGTCTCCGACCTCCAGAGCCTGAGCCGGTCGTACCGCAACGAGGCCGGGCAGACCGTACGGACGGACGCTTACTTTGATTTGACAGGCGTGGTGTACTCGACGGCACCGTTCATCGGCGCGGCAAACACGAACTACTACACCGCAACGCAGGACTACGACACGCTGGGGCGTGCGAACCGGAGCGTCTCGGCAGCGGGTACGATCTCCCGCGTGGAGTACGATGGGTTGGGCCGGGCGATCAGTGAGTGGGTGGGTACCGACGACACCCCGACCACCGGGTTCTGGTCGCCAACGAATCTCGCGGGCACGGACATGGTGAAGGTGCGGGATTACGAATACGACAGTGGCGGGGTGGGCGATAGCAACCTGACGATGGTAACCGATCATCCCGGCGGTAGCGCGGCGGAGCGGGTCACGCAGAGTTGGTTCGATTGGCGGAACCGCACGGTGGCGATGAAGTCGGGAATCGAGACCACGGAATCGACCGATGTGAACCGACCATTGACGTACCTAGATTACAACAACCTGGGCGAGGTCACGAAGACGCGCGTTTACGATGCCGATGGCGTGACGCCGACCATCACCAGTGGTGTTCCGCAACCTCTCAGTTCCAGCCTGTTGCGGGCTCAATCGACGACCAGTTTCGATGAACTCGGTCGGGCTTACCGCATCGACATGTACTCGGTCGATCCGGTGACGGGGACGGTTTCCACGAACACGCTGCACTCCGAGACGTGGTTCGATAGTCGGGGTTACGCCATCAAGACCGTGTCGCCGGGCGGCTTGGTGCAGAAGCAGACTTACGATGGCGTGGGCTGGCTGGTTGCAAATTACCTCACCGATGGCGGCGGCGATACGTCATACTCGGATGCTGACGATGTGAGTGGCGATGTGGTGTTGGAGCAATCCGAGCGGACCTTCAGCGACGATGGGTATGTGATCGCGACGACGAGCCGTGTGCGGTTCCACGATGCCACCGGCACAGGAGCGCTGGGCACACCGACAACGGGTGTGGCAGCGCGGGTCAGTTATGGTGCGGCGTATTTCGACGAGGGCGGGCGGTTCGTCGCGGGAGTGGATGTGGGGACCAACGGCGGCAGTGCGTGGACACGCCCATCGACGGTGCCGAGCCGTTCGGACACAGTGTTGGTGATGAGCCAGACCTACGATTCGGCGGGGATGGTGTTCGAGCAAACAGACCCGCGTGGGTTGGTTTCGCGAACCCTCTATGACGACCTGGGCCGCACCACGACGAGTATCACGAACTACGTCGATGGCACCGTGAGTGACGCTGACGACAAGACCACGACCTACACCTATAACGGCGCGGGGATGACCTCGCTGTCGGCTCACCTCACGGGCGGCGGCGGGCAGACAACGGAGTGGGTGTATGGCGTGTCGGCAGGGAGCGGCAGCGCGATCACCTCGAACGACATTGTGGGTGTCACGAAGTGGCCGGACCCCTCGACCGGGGCGGCGAGCAGTTCGGAAACGGAAACCACAACGGTCAACGCGCTGGGGCAACCACTGACGATGACGGACCGCAATGGCAGCGTTCACACGCTCAGTTACGATGTACTGGGCCGCGTGGTGTTGGATGCCGTGACGACGCTCGGTAGTGGCGTTGATGGTGCCGTGCGGCGGATCGAGACGGCTTATGATGGCCAGGGGAATGCGTACCTGGTGACGAGCTACGACGCGGCCAGTGGCGGCAGCATCGTGAACCAGGTTCAGCGTGCGTTCAACGGCCTCGGGCAGATGACGACGGAATGGCAGTCGCACAGCGGGGCGGTGAACACATCGACGACGGCGAAGGTGCAGTACGCCTACTCCGAGATGGCCAGTGGCGCGAACCACTCGCGGCAGACGTCGATGACGTACCCGTCGGGTTATGTGGTGACCTTCAACTACGCAGTCGGCCTGGAAGACGACATCAGTCGTCTGTCGTCCATGAGCGATTCAACGGGTACGCTGGAGAGATATGACTACCTGGGCCTGGGAACCGTCGTTCAGCGTGGTCACTCCCAGCCGGGCGTGGACCTGACGTACATCGCTTCCAGCGGGACCGGTGACGCGGGCGATCAGTACACGGGCCTTGACCGGTTTGGGCGTGTGGTTGACCAGAACTGGGTGAATGGCGGAACATCGGTGGCCCGCCTCCAGTATGGCTACGACCGCGACTCGAATGCGATGTTCCGGGATGATCTGGTCAACGCCTCATCCGGCGAACTGTACAGCTATGATGAGTTCAACCAGTTGACGAGTTTCGCGCGGGGGACATTGGACTCGGGGCGGACCGCCATCAGTGGCACCGCGAGCCGGACACAGGACTGGAATTACGATGCGCTCGGGAACTGGGACGGCGTGACCACCAACGGCAGCACCGAGACCCGCACGGCCAACGCCCAGAACGAGATCACATCGATCAGTGGAGCAACCACACCGACGTATGATTCGAACGGCAACATGACGGGGGATGAGACGGGGAAGACCTTCGTGTATGATGCATGGAACCGGCTCGTGGCGGTGACGAGCGGCGCCACGGTACTGAAGAGCTATGGTTACGATGCCCTGAACCGCCGCGTGACCGAAACCGTGGGTAGCACGACAACAGACATGCTGTACTCAGCGGCGTGGCAGGTGGTGGAGGAGCAGGTCGGGGGCGACACGACGGGCCGTTACGTCTGGTCACCGGTGTACGTGGACGCCATGATCTTGCGGGACCGCGACACCGACGCCAACAGCACCCTCGACGAGCGCCTGTGGGTCATGCAGGACGCCAACTTCAACGTGGTCGGGCTGGTAGATCCGAGTGGTGATGTGGTCGAGCGGTACGCTTACGACCCGTTCGGCGTGCGGACCGTTTACGATGCTAGCTACACAGTGCGTGGCGGAGGGAGCAGCTACGACTTCCAGCAGGGCTTCCAAGGGATGGCATTCGACGCTGTCGCGGGCCTGAGCCACCAACGATTCCGCTGGTACAGTCCAACGCTGGGCCGCTGGGTGAGCGTGGATTTGATCCGGTTTACAGGCGGCGATGTGAATCTTTATCGGACCCTCAGTAACAATCCACTGAATGAACTCGATCCAACTGGATTATATACTCCGACGAAAGCATGGGAGTACCTGACAAAGGACGCCCAAAAGAAGTGGTGTGAAAAGTTGTTTCCCGCTGGTTGGAAGCTGTACGATGACGACGCGGTGGGTGGAAGGAGCTTCATACATGATGAGGGAATTGATGTTGAGGTTGATGACGACGACATGATTAAGCTGTTTGCTGCGGGTAATGATATCGAATGGCGTGACGATCAGTGGGCGGTCGATTATTCAAATCGGCGAATATGGATCGATACTTGGTCGCAGAAAAGTGCAGGCAAGCGACTTGAAGAGATTATCCAAGGACTTTATGCGGGCGGCCAGCGATCCAGTTGGCCGAAAGATACGTGGGCTTATGACGTTACTTTCTGGGGTGGGAACGAGACCTCAAAGGCTCTGGAATCGGGATCGACGCGTGATGGCCTGGTACGATGGCAAATCCCAAAACAGATCAATCCAGATGCTAAAGTTGGCTTATCGGATCGGCGCCGGGTGATGATGCTCTGGGCTCTTACTTTTAATAACCGACTTGATTTGATTAAAACTACCGTGAAACTTGTACCACTTGCCGGAGGTGGTAAACAACCCGGGTTTAGCCCAACCCATATCATTAAGGTTCTGAAATTGTATGGCGACTCGGAATTGGCAAAAAAGATCGAGGAGATCCAGTAGTAGTCAATTGGTATTTGGCGACAGAGTGACCCGGTAGCTTTGATCGTTTTGGGGTTGGTGACTGTTTCACAACCCCTCCCACGCAGTAATGGTTTATATCAGTTGAGATTACGCCGAATCTAGTCTGGCATGACACTCATACAACGACGGCTACTAACGGATTCATTGTGGACGAGAATAGTTTACGAATTAGATCAGCTCGATTGAGGCCAGTTGGTCGCCTATGCGACCTTTGGAACGCTACTTCTTCATTCACCACGGTGTTGTGTGGTACAATTCCATTACTACTAATGGAGATAGAAGATCGTGAAAACAACCTCCATTCATCGCCACCTGTGCGAAGATCGAGCGCGTTGTGCTTAGACCGCGGCAATTGCACCTCTTACATTTGTTGAAGGAGTCGTAGTTATGAAGATCGCGCTTCCGACTTTGGGTTTGGTCTTATCGGTTGGACTGTTCTCGTTTTTCCCAGTTGGAGCGTCTTCTACTGATCCTCCAACGACTTGGGTAAACCCCGACGAGTCGAAGTTTACCAATCGCGAGAGGGTTGTGGATCGTCCTGGAAATTATTCGGCATTGGCAGCGATATCATCGTTTTATAGTGATATCCATTTGACTCGTCCTGTGTTCAAAAATTGTGGATTTCCATTACAGTATCGATCTCGTTGGTTTACAAAATTGTCGGAGACAGAATCCTGGCTCGATAAACAATTGACGATTGATAAAGCACCAACTAACGCGCTCCGAAAGTACAATATCACAATCCGGTCGGTGGTATTTTTTGATGCCGCAAACGTTGATAAGGATGCATCACTTCTTGACAAGTTGGGTCAAGAGAAGGCAAACTATCAGAAAATCCGTAAGGAACATAAAGGGCGGGGAATAGTTGCAATTGTAGCAAACGATCTCGAATCTCTTCAAAGTGATAAGAAAGACACACTTGACGATAGTAACTTTTTGCTTTCATATATCGATGGATTTTGGAGAGTTACTTGGTATGAAGATTGATGAGAAATGACAATCCTTTGCATGTGTGCAAACTGTCCAGCGAGGGTGTCTGGATTATCCATAAGTTGTTTATCGGGGAGGATTCCAGGGCGTACGCATCAAAGTCCGCCAGGATTATTGGGTGGAAGTTGATTGGGTCAAGGGGGCAGGCGTAGGATTGGCATCGGAGTCGCCTGTTCACGGAGGACAAGGATGCCCGCGTCTCTTCCCCT
>Ga0209181_10007211_pt1 | contig 15329 bp, 15 predicted proteins | sample MAT05_FD_187208 | JGI IMG/M metagenome (GOLD analysis project Ga0209181, IMG submission 187208) | Freshwater microbial communities from Lake Fryxell liftoff mats and glacier meltwater in Antarctica - MAT-05 (SPAdes) (version 2) | ecosystem: Environmental > Aquatic > Freshwater > Ice > Liftoff... | reverse complement strand
TAGTTATGTGGTATTATTCATTGCTTTTTATATTGGCAGCAGGGTAGGTGCCAATGAGGGCGATTTTGAATGGCCCTTTAGTTTGTTTCTTGCGGTAGGCACTGTTAATTATTTATATAAAGCACTCGTGGCAATGCTTCTCACTCCGGTAATCTACCTGGTTCATAATTTCATCGAAAAATATTTGGGCCAACGTGTTGCAACTGAAATGAAGCGTGCCGCCATGGGAGACGAGTAGGCGCATTTAAAAATGCAATCAGTTCCAGCAGCAGAACGTGTTGATGGTGGCAGACTAAGAATGATATTTATAATTATACTTCCATCCAGGTATGATCAGCCAGCAGTTTTACGGGAGCTACGAATTTTTTATAAGGCCCGGATCCACCACCATATTCTTTAGGACTAATTAAAGACAAAACATGAGACGCATCTGCTTTTTCATATAGGTAGTAAGTGTGTCCAATTACCGGTACAAAACTTAGTTTGGCCCCATAGATGATCATGCTTAATTCTTTGCGCATTTGAATCTCCTGTGCTTGAATTGCCAACAGCTCAATTTGCTTTCGTATCTGGTCGAGTTGCATATTTGTTTGCTCCTCCATTGCAGTAAGTGCTTTATGCCGGATTACACCTTCCTCAGTCGCCTTGATAACAGCACCACTAACCGAGGTAGAGTAGGGCATTACACTCAATTGCTTATGATAGAATTCAGTATTCGTATAGTTATTACCGGCAGCCTTTGAGCCTCGCTGCGTTATCTTTAAATAACCATTTGGCATCAATTCGTTCAATACAGTTATTACCGGTTGTTGATCTTTTAAAAATGTGACTTCAAAATTCAGTGCATCAATAAAATTTGCTTTTACACTATCTGCAATTTCTTTGTCTTCCAACAAAAACAATTCTCCATCTGCATTTAAAGCGTATGACGAAGCAAAAGCCTGGTTCTCCAAAGTAACCCAGTTAATGCTGATGGCTATTTCTTTCTTATTTTGAGTGGGTTCAATTTTGTAAATACCAGACTTGGGCCGGTTGCCAAATTCATAGGTACCTTTTTCGGGAAACAATTGCCAGGATGCAATAAAATTATAGGCTTGTATCATACTGCTGTAAATTTAAATAATTGATAAACATTACAAAATCCATCCTGTTTTGTTTATAGAGGGAAGAATTCATCGTAAAATAAACAGATTACATTTGAAACAAAAAAAGCACGGCTTCTGCCATGCTTATAAAATCTGAAATGAATTATTTTGACGCTACGAAAAAATAAATTTACTAGTTAAACCATCTTCTCATTTCCCGGGAAGTACGTTGTCTTTTTTGACGGTTCCACAGGTCGATAGATCCGAAACTGCGGTTTAAGTCTTCTTGCTTAACATCTCTTGCAACGGTTTCTTTCGTCTCTTTCAATAACTCTTTCAATTCTTCATTTTTGATAGGGGTACCCATACCCAATGTATCACTTTTCATATCTCTAATTTTAATTTACTAAATAATATCTCTGGAATATTTCAAACAAAATTTCCGGAAATGTTCATTAGCAAGCCACCGTTAGAGCAACAGTAAACTTTTCATAAGTTCTGTTTTGCGGCGCAAAGTTAGTGCATGTATTTTTAGTAGCGACCTTTTTTAATGTTTAAACCTCAAAAATAATGTTAAAGAATAATTCCAGGGATACGCATGCTACAATTACATGCGGGTTCTTTTTTTTAAAAAATATTTTAAAATCACTTAGATACGCTGTCGAACTAACGTAAAAGAATCAGCCGATGTATCAAATTTATTAATCTGAATTCCCATTGCACCAGTCTTTTTTTTAAAACAAATTTTATTTAAATTCAAACTTTAAGAAAAATGAATGCATAGATAAAACACCGGTGCACAGGCAAAAAATTAAATTCATTCCGAAAGCCTTGGCGGAGGTAAATGCGATATTCGGAATTTTATTTATCTTAGAAAAGGCAATGAATGATTACCGTTCAATGATCTCCGTATTGTTACAGCTTTAATGAATACCTTTAGTTTTTAAAATCCACAATGATACCATGATAAAACAGGCTTTGCCCGTTGTTTTAATGATTCTTGTTTTTTCTTTTCTCACGTCGTGGCTTTTTGCACAAGAGGGTAAAGATAGTAGTGGTGTTTTTTTTCTCGCTAAAAAGAAAGGGCTGTTAGGTAAATTGGGCAAATCACTTAACACAAGTGATTTGGAACCGGCCCCTAATGCGGTGAAAGTGGTAAATCCGTTTATTATTTATACTGGTAAAACCATTCGTACTATCAGAATACTACGACTAGGATTTGAACGCAATATTTTCGATACGACCGTTTATAAAAATAGCTTTGGTGCAATCATTGCAAATGGTTTTCACAAAAGCACTATGGAGAAGGTGGTTAAAAATAATCTCTTCTTCAAAAATGGCGATAAAATTCATCCTTATTTGATAGCAGATAATGAGCGCCACTTACGAGACCAGATTTACATACAAGATGCCCGGATATTAATCGATACGGTACAAAATTGTACCGACTCTGTAGATGTTGTTATAATTACGAAGGATATCTTTCCTTTGGGTGGAAAAGTAGACATGAGCAGTACAAAAAAAATTGCTGCACAGATTAGGAATGAAAACGTTGCTGGCAGTGGTTCCCAGCTATCTTTTAGTACTTTATATGATAAGGATCGAAATCCCCGGTTTGGATACGATGCGGGTTTTTTGAAACGTAATATTTTGGGTTCTTTCATAGATTGGAGTGTGGGCATTCAAACATATCGAAACGCATTTAATAGCGGTCGCAATGAGGAAACCTACTTTTTCACTCACTTTGAAAAGCCCTTGGTTACACCTTATATTCCGTGGATTGGAGCACTGGATGTTGCCTTCAACAGAACCTCCAATAATTACATATCAGACTCTCTTTACAACAGTGACTTCAAATATAGCTTCCGAAATATTGATGGTTGGTATGGCTACAATTTTGGCAGCAAGGGATTATTGTATAAAAACAAAGCGTCAAGGGTGAAGAAATTTGTAGCACTCAGAGGATTCTCTCAACAATTTACGGATATCCCCAATATCAATAAATTGGTATATGATTACAGGTACGCAAATATCGCAGGCATGCTGGGCTCAATCAGTGTTTTCAAGCAAGAACCTTATCGTGCAAATTTTATTTATGGTTTCGGTAGAAATGAGGATGTTCCGGAAGGATTTAGCGCATCTTTAATTGGTGGATGGACTAAAAAGGAAGGGAAATCTAGGTTATATTATGGAGTAGAGGGGCTTAAAAGTCATTTCAATAAAAACGGTTTTTATAGCACTTACACTTTTAGAATGGGAGGCTTTGTAGATAAAAAAAAATGGGAGGATATAGATATTCTTCTCAATGTGGATCATTTTACCCGGCTCACAAAGATTGGGTCCCGTTGGTATAATCGCAATTTTTTTAGTGCTGGTTTTACGAAACAAATAAGGCCGGTTTTAAATCAACCTCTTAACCTAAATAGTATTTATGGCCTGGTTTATTTTCGGGGTAGTCCCGGACCTTCTGAAGTAAGAAGTACAATAAAAGCTGAGACGGTCTTTTTTCATATGCGAAAATTTTGGGGATTCAGAATTGCTCCTTTTGTTTTTGCCGACTTGTCGATGCTTACCCCAACCAATCATCGGTTTGATAAAAGTGACTTATATAGTGCTTTAGGTACCGGTATTCGCACCAGAAATGAAAACCTTACACTGGGTACAATTGAATTACGGGGGTATTTTTTTCCCAGAACATTGCAGGGAATGAAAAACTACAAAATAGAAGTGAGTACCAGCATCCGTTTTAAGTACAATAGTATTTTCATTCACAAACCCGACTTTGTAGCTTCAAATTGAAATTGTATTTTTAAGAAAAGCTGATTTATATCATTATTATACCATTATTTTGCAAAATTAAGCAGCCCTTATGTCGGCAAGAAAGGAATTTGAAGTTGCTTTTGATATAAAATTCTTAAATCAACCTTTACAGACCAGTTCACTTTTAATACAGCACATTTTGATTGTTTTATTTCTATCAATTGATTGCTTGCTTACGGATTGTCTTCTTTATAAATTAATTGCATATCTTTCTACTATAAAATAAGATGGAATTTTTAATGTGTGCATTTCAAATATAACAGGTATTGTATTTCCTTTTGACACTTTTTAATACTTTTAATTAACTTATAAGTAAATTTAGTATGCTAAGAGTTGGTTTTATATATGGAAGCCTTCTCATAAAGTATGTTATAGAAAAATATAATAATGATGCCCACCCGATTTACAGATACTTTATTTCAACTTATTAAAACACTTGAAAAGGCTGAGAAGCGAAATTTTAAGCTTTTTATTAAAAGAAGTTCAGGTAATGAAAACTTAAAAATTATTGAATTATTTGATGCACTTGATAAATTGAATGAATACGATGAGGTTGTTTTGCTCAAAAAGCTTACCTCCATCCAAAAACCCCAATTGTCCAATACCAAAGTTCACCTTTACAAACAATTACTCGCCAGCCTTAGAATAATAAAAAGCACTGATAGTATCGATATGCAGCTCAACGAGCAGCTAGATCATGCCCGAATTCTTTACAATAAAGGACTGTACTTGCAAAGCCTTAAAATTTTAGAAAAATTAAAGGAAACAGCGAAACACCATAACAAATTTAATTTTTTAACCCAGGTGATTTCATGGGAAAAGAAAATCGAAACCTTGCATATTACAAGAAGCATGCAGGATAGGGGAGAACAGTTATCCGCAGAAGCTGTGGAAGTAAATGCAAGGGTTAGCATGGTTACAAGGCTGTCTAACCTTGCCTTACAATTGTATAGCTGGTACATTAAAAACGGTCATGCCCGCAACGAAAAAGATGAAACCAGGGTTATCAATTTCTTACGAAATAATTTGCCAGAAAATGCACATAAACAAACCGGCTTTTACGAAAGAATGTATCTATATCAAAGTTATTGCTGGTATGCATTTATCCGGCAGGATTTTTTAATGTATTACCGGTATGCGCAAAAGTGGATTGATATCTTTCATGAACAGCCGCTGATGATCAGCGTAGAAACCGGTTATTATATCAAAGGGCTGCATAATTTATTAAATGCTGATTTTGATTTAAAAAACTACCAGAAGTTTGAGATAGACTTACAGAATTTTATTAAGTTTTCCAAAACAACCATTGCCAACCACCACGATAATCACCGCATACAAACTTTTATTTATATTAGTAGTGCCAAAATAAATCAACACTTTATTTTGGGCACCTTTGCTGAGGGTTTAAAAGAGGTGAATACCATTGAAGAAAAGTTGGTGGAATATGCTCTCTACCTGGATAATCACCGTTTGCTGGTTTTCAATTACAAAATTGCTTCGCTGTATTTTGGCAGTGGCAATTTTGATATTTGCATCGACTATCTCCAAAGGATCATCAATGGCAGTGAAGGTATACGGAACGATTTACAATGTTATGCCAGGTTAATGCACCTGATGGCCCACTACGAATTAGGTAATTTCGAAATCATTGAATCTCTTACCAGGTCGGTTTACAGATTCATGGCAAAAATGGAAAATCTTACCATTGTCGAAGAAGAAATGTTTAAGTTTTTGCGGATTTCGTTTCATGTGCATCGCCAAAAATTAAAACCAGAACTGGAGAAATTCCTGGTTAGTCTGAAAAAGCTTGAAAAGAACCGCTTCCAAACACGTTCGTTTGCATATCTTGATATAATATCATGGGTAGAAAGTAAAGTTTTGGATAAGCCAATGAGTTTAATTATTAAAGAGAAATATCAAAAAGGCAAAAAAAGGAATTACAAACAAGAAGAAATACCTACATGAGTCCGGAAGGCTCCACAAAAGCTTTTGGATAAAAAATAAAGGCTGATCAGTTTGATCATTTTAACTTTTGATACTTGCTTATTTTACTGTTTACATGTAAGGAAGTTTGCTGTTTAAAAATCTTTTTCGCTAAGTTTACTAAAGAACCAATTGATTTTCATCAAAGAAAAAGCGCTATGAACAAGCGCTTTTTCTTTTTAGATGTCATGTACTGAATGCCATGCTACACAATTAATTTCCGTTTAATGATTAAGCAATATTTTTGCGAACTAAATATTTTGACTTGAATCCTGTTTTCTTAATTACGCCACCTTTTACCCAGCTCAATACGCCTTATCCAGCTACTGCTTACTTAAAAGGTTTTTTAAATACCCGTAATATTCCTGCCTGCCAGGCCGATTTAGGCATTGAGGTAATGCTCTTAATATTTTCAAAGAAGGGCTTAATAAAGTTATTCAAGGAAATTTATGCTCAAAGTGAAAAGCCATTGTCCGAAAATGCATTACGAATAATCACTTTGCAGGAGGATTACATCCAATCAATAGATGCTGTCATATTGTTTTTACAGGGGAAAAATCCAACCTTGGCGCATCTTGTTGCCAAAAGAAACTTTTTGCCTGAAGCAAGTCGGTTTGCGCAATTGGATGATCTTGTTTGGGCTTTTGGGAGTATGGGAATTCAGGATCGTGCAAAGCACCTGTCTACCATGTACCTGGAAGATTTATCGGATCTAATTAAAGAATGTGTAGATCCTCATTTTGGTTTTAGCCGTTACGCTGAAAGGCTGGGCAGATCTGCCAATAGTTTTGATGAATTGTATCTTGCTTTGCAACAGGAGTACACTTATGTTGATAAAGTATTGATTGAATTGCTCGAAAAGAAAATGGACATGGTAAACCCATCACTCGTGTTGATTTCAGTTCCCTTTCCCGGCAACTTATATGCTTCCTTAAGATGCGGTCAATGGATTAAAAAGCATTACCCCACAACAAAGGTGGCAATGGGAGGTGGTTTTGCGAATACAGAATTACGCTCGCTTTCTGATGAAAGAGTTTTTGAGTTTTACGATTTTATTACACTTGATGATGGCGAAGCACCGGTTGAAAATTTAGTCAACTATCTGAATGGAAAATCGGACATCACATCTTTAAAGCGCTGTTTCACTTTAGTAGATGGCAAAATAAATTACATCAACAATACCGCTTGCACGGATTATAAACAAGGCCAGGTGGGTACACCGGATTACAGCGATTTTTTACTGGATCAATATATTTCTGCCATTGAGATCATTAATCCGATGCACAGTCTGTGGAGCGATGGACGTTGGAACAAACTAACCATGGCGCATGGCTGCTACTGGGGTAAGTGTACATTCTGCGATATCTCGTTGGATTATATAAAACTTTACGAGCCGATTACCGCCTCGTTATTATGTGACCGAATGGAAGAAATGATTGCACAAACCGGAGAGAATGGATTTCATTTTGTGGATGAAGCTGCACCACCTGCTTTGATGCGTGCTCTGGCATTGGAAATACTAAAGCGAAAACTAGTGGTTAGCTGGTGGACGAATATTCGTTTTGAAAAAAGCTTTACCCGTGATCTTTGTCTGATGCTAAGAGACTCAGGCTGTATTGGCGTTTCGGGTGGGCTGGAGGTAGCAAGCGATCGCTTACTGGCCTTGATTCAAAAAGGAATTACTGTAGCACAGGTTGCCGGAGTAACCAAAAATTTTACAGAGTCTGGCATTATGGTACATGCGTATTTGATGTATGGTTTTCCTACCCAAACTGCCCAGGAAACAATGGACTCGTTGGAAATGGTACGGCAACTTTTCGAAGCAGGGGTTCTTCAATCCGGGTTCTGGCATCAATTTGCAATGACGGCTCATAGCCCGGTTGGCATGAATCCCGAAAAATACAAAGTAAAAAAAGTAACCACGGAAATAGGAACCTTTGCTAACAATGATATCGTTCATGAAGACCCGACCGGTGCAGATCATGATACGTTTAGTTTTGGATTGAAAAAATCGCTGCTTAATTTTATGCATGGTGCCTGCTTTGATTATCCATTGCAAAAATGGTTCGATTTTAAAGTCCCAAAAACTTCAATACCCGCTGATTATATAGCCAAAGCCTTACTGGAAGAGGAGTTTAGTATTGTAAAAACAACTGCTAAAGTTATTTGGTTGGGAAAGCAACCAGTCATAGAGAATTTCACCAAATCAAAAAAAGGAAGCCAGTGGGAGATGAGTTCAATTACCTTTCAAAGTAAAAGGGAAAGTTTTAATATTAAGGTAAACATTGAGCAAGGGCATTGGTTGTTTAAAGTATTACAACAGTTGTCAATTAACAATGTCAAAACCTTTACGTTAAAAGAAGTAAAGGAAGATTATGAAGCAGCAGGATTAGAAGATTTTGAATTATTTTGGGATAATAAGCCTGTTAATACCTTATACAAAATTGGGTTATTGCATTTATAAACTAATGTGATTTTAAGAATAAAATATAGTTTAGAATTGTAAATTCGAAACGATTAAATATTGGCTATTGACAATTCACTCTTCACTATTGACTCTTCACAATTACCTTAATATTGAATAAATCAGTGATAACAAATTCTTAGAAAGTTAAACACCTAAAATAAAATATCGTATGAAAAAGAAATCACTTTTTTTACTTTTCCTTATTACCAGCCAATTGGTTTCGTTTGCCCAGTTTTTTAAAAAAGATTCGGGGTTGGCACACACATTTTCAATCGTAGCAAGAGATGCTGTTACCGGCGAAATGGCGGTTGGCGTGCAAAGTCATTGGTTTAGTGTAGGCACTGCAGTTACCTGGGGTGAAGCTGGAGTGGGGGTTGTGGCCACGCAATCATTTGTAAACAAAAGTTATGGACCCAAGGGATTAGAATTAATGCAATTGGGAAAAACCGCACCAGAGGCACTGAGTCAGTTATTGGCGCTGGACGAAGGAAGGGAAGTGCGACAAGTTGCTATGATCGATATCAATGGTAACGTAAACGCTTACACCGGCAAGAATTGCATCGACTATGCCAATCATATTGTTGGTAACAATTATTCTGTTCAAAGCAATATGATGCTTACGAATAAAGTGTGCATGGCAATGTCAAAAGCTTATGAGGCATCTGTAGGTAAGCCATTGGCTGAAAGGGTTTTATTGGCGTTACAAGCAGCTCAATCTGCTGGAGGTGATGTAAGGGGAAAACAGTCAGCAGCTATTTTGGTAGTAGCTGGTAAAAAAACAGATCAACCGTGGAATGACAGATTGATAGATTTAAGAGTGGATGATCACGCTGCGCCGTTAAACGAGCTGGACAGGTTACTTCGTTTGTTCAGAGCCTACCAGCACATGGATAAGGGCGATCTTGCCACTGAAAAAAATGACATGATATTGGCCATGAAAGAATATGGAGCTGCCATGAAAATGTTTCCGGCCAACCTTGAGATGAAATACTGGACCGCCATTACGCTTGCAAATAATAAAAAAGTAAAAGAAGCGGCTGCAATGTTGCAAATGATTTATAAACAAGATGCCAACTGGCGGGAACTAACAAAGCGGTTACCGAAAGTAAATTTATTAACCGTAAATAGTAATGAGCTTAAAGAACTAATCAGGTAGTTTTACTTTATTTTTTGAACCTAAAATCGGTAAGAAACTTTCCAGCATAATCATACCAAAAATCTTTTAATGTCACTATTCATCACATCTTTAAATTCTGGTAGCAATGGCAATTGTTATTATATCGGCAACGATACAGAAGCGGTGTTGATTGATGCCGGTATATCCTGTAAGGAAACTGAAAAGCGAATGGGGTTGCTTGGGCTTTCTATGGATAAAGTAAAAGCCATCTTTATATCTCATGAACATTCTGACCATATTCGTGGTATGGGGGCAATTGCTGAAAAACACAATTTGCCGGTTTACATAACCAGTAAAACTTCGCAGCACTGTGGCGTATCCATTAAACGGGAATTACGAAACATTTTTGTTGCGCATGAACCGGTAAATATTGGTACACTCTCAGTTACTGCTTTTCCTAAGCACCATGATGCAGCAGATCCGCATAGTTTTATTATCAGCTACAATAAGATCACCATTGGCGTTTTTACAGATATTGGGGCAGCCTGCGAGCATGTCAAAAATTACTTCGGTAAATGCCACGCTGTATTTTTAGAAGCCAATTACGATGAAGAATTATTAACGAATGGGAGTTATCCGATCTATTTAAAAAACAGGATACGCAGCGGTAAAGGACATTTATCCAATAACCAGGCACTGGAAATTTTAAAACAATATCGTGCGCCTTTTTTAACGCATCTGTTGCTTTCCCATTTGTCAAAGGATAATAATAATCCTGATCTTGCAAAAAAAATATTTGAGCAACATGCAGCCGGAATAGAGATTATAGTTGCTTCCAGGTATGGGCAAACAGCCGTGTACCAGATTCAACTGCAGGGATCAGAGAAAATCGCTTATATAAAAAAAGGCGCACCAAAGCCTTTGATGCGCCCAAGTCAATTGAGTTTGTTTTAGTTACAATAAATTACCAGCTTTTGGGAAAACAATGGCAGGTTTAAAGGTTTTTGCTGCTGCAAAGTCAATTAAAGCATAAGATATAACGATGACGATATCACCTTCTGCTCCTTTACGGGCTGCAGGACCATTCAGGCAACAAACACCTGTACCACGGCCACCTTTTATCAAATAGGTTTCCAGCCGTTCGCCGTTGTTTACATTTACAACCGTTATCTTTTCGTTTTCTACCATATTGGCTGCATCCATCAGATCTTCATCCAGTGTAAGACTGCCAACATAATTTAGATTTGCTTCTGTAATTACGGCGCGATGCACCTTCGATTTTAATATTTCTATTTGCATTTAAGATAAACTTTTTAAAATAAATAAATGATTAACTGAAATTAGGGTGCAATATATTTTATTATCATGAAATATGTTAAACGATTGCAGGAAAGGATTATTGTATTTTTTTTGATCTTAATCTGAAGTCCCTTTAATTTTAGCTCAATTTCAGATACTTAACAATCAATGTTGCCGATTATTGATATACACTTCCCCTTCTTTTATTTCATTGGCCAGTTGCTGGATTGTTTTTGACACAAACAGCTTGATCAATTGTTGTTTGATCGATTTGTATTGTGCATGCATAGGGCATGGTTGTATTTCTGAACACAGTTTTAAACCTATTATACATTTTTCCAGTACTTCATCTTCTCCCATTGCCAATAGGATAGAACGAACCGGTAATTTTTTTGCTTCATCGGTAAGGAAAAATCCTCCATTTGGCCCACGAACAGAACTGATCAGCTTGTTATCCTTTGTGAGCGATTGTAATATTTTAGCCGTAAATGACACTGGCGAATCGATCGCCCGGGCAATTTCATCAATACTTACTTTTTTATCCGGGTTACCCTTTTTTGCTATATAAATGGTTGCCCTTAATGCGTACTCGGTTGCCTTTGAAAACATAAATGATAAAATTAAAAATGGAAACTAAGAAATTTAAGCTAATTCTTTATTTTATTTCTAATTATAGATTTGTCCATTCTGCGTATGAGTCTTTTGTTTCAAATAATTTCAATTTTACCAATTGAACGTTAGTCGGCAAATCCTCCCCCAGCTTTTTAGCAATATTTATTAACAGGTTTTCTGCCGTTGGTTCCATTTCCCATGTCACCAGGTTTTCATGCATTTTAATGGCCGGATTTTTCTCCAGATATGTACTGGATAAAACCAGTTTATGATCAAATTTTTTTATGACCGCATTGTTTACCCAAAGTTTTAATTCTTTAAAATCCAAAATAAAACCGGGTGAAGCTATGTATCCGTTACTTTCATAACCAGCAGTAACTTTCACATGTAATTCGTAAGAGTGACCATGTATATTTTTGCAGGCACCATTATAGCCATGGATTGCATGCGCCATCTCGAAATGGAATATTTTTGTTAAGCTCAACATATTATTATTTGGTCTTGATGTTCAAAATGGTCAGAAAGGCTTCAAGTGTCATTGTATTACTTAAACGAGCAGTATTAAAAATATAAGTATTTTCCGCACTTTAGTCAGGACTGCCTATTTAGATTTTTAATACTATGTCAAAAAGTTAACCTGTCACACATTTAAAGAAAATAAATAAGGACAAAATTATCTTTATTTATTATCTTTACCGAATAATATTACTTTATAACCATAGAAAAGTAATTGCTTATCTTCTGAAACCTCAGGATTTTTATTTAACTAATTTAGTTATGATCAACTTCTTTTTAAAAATGATTCGTTTACTAACGGATATTTTAAGGATACATATTATTTGGCGAATTCAATATTATTTTGGTTTATTGAAAGCTCATAATCAATAACCGTTGAAAGAGGTGGAGCTATTTTGCCAGTATTTCCCTATTGATTTTACTACTGATTTAATCGGCTGAAAAAAAATTTTTAACCCCACTAATAAAGTTGGCTCTTTGCTAGTTGACCGAATAAGCGAAAACAGGAGTAATTATGAAAGAAAGAAAAATCGAATTACTATCACCAGTTGGCTCTTTTGATTGTCTGCAGGCTGCTATCAATGCGGGTGCAGATGCTGTCTATTTTGGAGTGGAGCAATTGAACATGCGAACCAGGTCATCCATTTCTTTTTCGATTGATGATATAGAGGAAATTAGTGTTCGCTGTAAACTGAGCGGCTTAAAAGCCTACATAACGCTGAACACGGTGATATATGAGCACGATATACAATTGTTGCGGGATATTTTAACAGCCGTAAAAAAGTTTAAGATTCATGCAGTTATTGCAGCAGACTTTGCAGTGATTCAATTGTGCAATCAAATGAATATATCGCTGCACATATCTACCCAGGCCAATATAAGTAACATCGAATCGGTACAATTTTTTTCAAAGTTTGCGGATGTTGTGGTACTGGCCAGAGAGCTCACCTTGCAGCAGGTTGCATTTATCAGGAAAGAAATTGAGCGGCAACAAATCAAAGGAATATCAGGTGATTTATTGAAGATTGAACTTTTTGTTCATGGTGCTTTGTGTGTGGCGGTTTCGGGAAAATGTTACATGAGCCTTCATACGCAGAATGCTTCTGCTAACAGGGGTGCCTGTGTACAAAATTGCCGGCGGCCCTATATTGTAAGAGATGCAGAAACGAATGAAGAACTGCTGGTTGACAATGAATACATCATGTCGCCAAAAGACCTTTGCACCATTGATATCCTTGACCAGCTTTTAAACAGTGGAGTGGATGTTTTAAAAATTGAGGGAAGAAGTAAAGGGGCTGACTATGTTTATACTGTTACGAAATGCTACAGGGAGGCTTTGCAGGCAATTGAAAATCATACTTACAATAAAGAAAAAATTGACGGCTGGTTAACACAATTGAAAACCGTGTACAATCGTGGATTTTGGGAAGGCTATTATCTTGGACGGAAATTGGGCGAGTGGACGCTACAGCCGGGGTCTATTGCCAGTGAAAAGAAAATATATGTAGGCAAAGGAAGTAAATATTATCCAAATATAAAAGTAGCGGAGTTTATCATTGAATCGGGCAGCATTAAAATTGGTGATACGCTGATGATATCCGGAGCTGTCATTGGTATGGCAAAAGAAAAAATGAATACACTTATTGTAAATGGAAGTGATGCATCCATTGCAATGAAAGGCGATAAAATTACTTTTCCGCTCATTGCAAAAATTACTGCCAATGATAAATTATATAAAATTGTAGCAAACGCCGATGCCTAAGATTATTCAGTACCGCAGAAATTGTATTGGCTGCGGCGTATGTGCAGAGCAGCAACCAGAACTGTGGCGAATGAACAAGAAGGATGGTAAAGCAACCCTGCTCAATGGAACCGGTAAAAAAGATTTATTTATTTTAAATATTCCAACAGCACTACAAATTTCAACTGAAGCAATGGCAACAGCCTGCCCGGTAAAAATCATAAAAATTGTATGAACAATAATATCATTCATTTTATCAGTAAACAAACCTGCGCCAGCGTATGTTGTGTAAACGAACTGGAAAAAAGTCCCTATTGTTTCAGTTGCTTTTATGCATTTAACAGCGAGAAAGGTCTGTTTTATTTTAAATCATCGAAGGAAGCCTGTCATTCAATGATCATGGCCACAAATCCTTTGGTAGCAGGCACCATACTGCCTGATAAATTGAATGTATTGCAGATAAAAGGCATCCAATTTCAAGGAGCTATTTTAACGGATGATCATCCTCTGGCGAAAGAAGCTTTTACTCATTACCACAAGCATCATCCAATGGCCCTCGCAGTGCCCGGCCACATGTGGACCATTCAGATCACAGATATTAAGATGACCGATAATAGCCTTGGGTTTGGTACAAAAATCACCTGGAACAGAAATGAATTGGTTGAACAGTAAAAATCAAAGCAATCAATCCAGTTACATTAAGAATAAATGAAGCCTTGGGTTGTTAAAAGTCAATGGTGAAATATTGACAACTCGCCATTCAATTATGTTGACTATAGGGCATCTCTAAAAACTTACCTTTTCCTCTCTTTTGTCGAAGACCCCGAATTTTTCGGGGGAGAGGAATTAAAGGTGAGGTAAAATAAAAAAATGAGTTTTTAGAGATGCCCTATACTACTTAAAATGTATACACTTTTTATTTGAGGCCGTAAGAGCGCTTAAAGTACCCTGGCATGTTTTATCGAATAGTAAATCTTAATGGATACATTTCTTAACTAAAAAAATTGATTCCCTATTGACTATTGACCATTCACAATTTACACAACATCGTTTATGAAAATGAGGCTACAAATTAAATAAAATGGCATCTCCTTAAAATACACATTTTACAAGTACATAAATATTCCTTCCCGGTCTTGAAATATTTCCCCAATCAAGATGTTCGTGATATTTTTTATCAAGCACATTCTCAACACCCGACTGCAATTCTACCATCTTACCAAAGAGGTTGGTATTGTATCCGAATCTTGCATTCAAGAGAATATACCCATCCGTTTTATCCTCACCGGTTTTAAGATTGATCCGGTTTTGTTTAAGCGCTGCATCATACTCCAGTTGTACAAATGCTTTGTTCAACTGGTAGCGAAAAGAAGAGGTGTTTTTCAAAGGCGCTATGGAAGGCAGTGGATTGTTATCATTATCTTTTCCCCTTGTATAACGCAGGGTCGAAATGATATCAATTGGGGCCGCAGGTTTTAAAACAGCACTAAGCTCCAGGCCGGTTATGGATGCATTGGCAATATTGATAAAAGATTTTACACCAGTGGCCCCAATCGTCATTGCGCTCACCGATGGGTCGGTTAAGCCAGTTATAAAATTGTAAACTTTAGAATAATAGTACGTCAGTTGTATCCTGTTTTTTCCCCAGTTGTACAAAGCCGAAATATCTGCTTGTAAAGATTGCTCAAT
>Ga0209181_10007208_pt1 | contig 15331 bp, 11 predicted proteins | sample MAT05_FD_187208 | JGI IMG/M metagenome (GOLD analysis project Ga0209181, IMG submission 187208) | Freshwater microbial communities from Lake Fryxell liftoff mats and glacier meltwater in Antarctica - MAT-05 (SPAdes) (version 2) | ecosystem: Environmental > Aquatic > Freshwater > Ice > Liftoff... | reverse complement strand
CTATTCTGTTACTATTACCAACTTGAACGGATGTACTGCCGCTTCAAACGCAACATCAGTTCTATGCAATGTTAACACAAATGAAGCCGCGCTCCCCGAAGGTTTCCTCGTTTCCCCCAATCCCTCTAATGGCTCATTCACAGTCGGGTTCTTTTTACCCGAGGCAAAAATGGTGTCCTATCGGGTGCTGAATGTGTTGGGGCAGGTCGTTTGGGCTGCGGCGCCAGGATTGGAGGCCGGAGAATGCCAGCGGAAAATTGACTTGGGCTTGGGGATTATGCCAGGCATCTATTTCCTCGAAACTCGATTGGACGGCAGGGCATTTTTACGGAAGATTGAGGTTTGGTGAGTTATGGAATCACATTTTTTCACTGTATCTAGGTTACCTAAATTACCGACCTGGACTCTAAATGATATAGTTGGTAACACCACGCTTTAACCTTTTGGTGTTTCTAACGAGATCTTCACTATTAACTTTCAAAACTTATTTTATGAAAAAAATTCATATTTTAACCATTGCACTTGTTCTTATTGGCCATGCCGTAAGCGCACAGACAAAAATTGATACGCTCACCAACGCAAAAGTCATCAGGCTTTCAAAGCTTGGGTTGCAAGCTTCCGTTGTAATCACCAAAATTCAGAACAGTTACAACCTTTTTGATGTCAGTACGGATGGGTTGATAAATCTGAGCGACAACGGAGTATCTTCTGATGTAATCAATGAAATGGTACGAGTAGAAGCAACGTCAGCAATGACAGCCGCGAATAAAAAGGATATGAAAGACCCGCTAACAAAAAGGGCAACAGGTATCTACTTCTACAACCCAAAAGATAGTATCGAGCCGTTGAGGCAAGTTGACCCTACCGTAATTTCGACCAATAAATCAGGGGGGCTCGGAATTGCGCTGGCACAAGCTTACACCATGGGTCTAGCCCGAGAAAAAGTAAAATCAAGCTTGTCTGGGGGCAACAGTCATTTACAAATTGAGGAAACTACCCCCGTATTTTATTTTTATTTTGAAAGAAACGAGCATCGAACTGGTGATAGCTGGTTTTTTGCTACCGCCACCTCCCCAAATGAATTTGTATTGGCGAAGCTGAATGAGAATAAAAACAATAGGAGTTTGGAAGTTGGCGACATGAATGCCTACGGAGGCACTTCCGGGGTGCCGAACGATGCGAAGATCTCATTTGACTATGTAAAAGTATCAGAGGGGATTTACAAAGTCACATTCAATCAAGCATTAAAAACAGGGGAGTATTGTTTCCTTTATGCAAATGCTACTCCGACAAGCTATTCTAATGACAAGGTATTTGACTTTGGAATTTCAAAGAAGGGCAAGTAAATTGAGCATAAAAACAGTACTTGCTTGCATTATCGGTTCTCATCTATTGCAAAACATCTCAATTTTTCACCAATCAATAATTTTATGAAACACCTCTTTACATTGCTCATGCTCATAGCATTCAGTATCCATCTTTCCGCTCAAATACAAAAAGGAACCGTGTTACTTGGCGGCACAGTGGGCTTCAACAGAATCAGCGAGGATGGGAACGGCATTAGCTATGCCAACTTCTCCCCAAATTTTGGCTACTTTTTTAGCAATCAGTTTGCTTTGGGCAGCAGCCTTGATTTTGTTTTAGTGGCAAATGATGGGGATAGCAAATCTTCATTCGGACTGAGCCCCTTCGCGCGCTACTATTTCAGTGATAGTGGCAACTCCCGTTTTTTTGGTCAGGCCAAGGTTGGATTTCTAACTGGAGACACTGATTTTTTTGAGAAAAGCACCGCGCTCACGTTCGGCGTAGGTATCGGCGCAGACTTTTTCCTGAACGAACATGTAGCCATAGAAGCCTTTCTGGGTTATCAACGCCTCCAATACTCTGAGTATGAGGTTGGTCTCAATAATATCGGTCTAAACTTTGGTGTTGCAGCGTTCATTGGGGGTGGTGATAAAGAATGAGCGAATGCCAGTTTTGATTTTGCCGCTACCCTGGGTGTTTTCACCATAGCCGTCAGGCTAAAATAGGTGCAGCATACCGAAAAATTGGAACGTTTCATCTTTCGGTGCGCTGCACCTTCAGGATATTTATGTTCTATTTTGCTACAAATCTTTCGCGGCGCTGTCGCTTTTTAGCCCTCTATTTGCTTAGTCTGACGGCTATGGTGAAGACACCAAGCAAGGCGAAAAAACCCAAATTAATATGAGCAAGAATAAATATGACGAGTTCTATTCGAAATTTTCCGTTTCCGAACTTTTTGAAAAGTTAAGAGGATTTATAATAGAGCCAAACGCAATGGAAAAAGACTGGTTTGATGCACTTATCATTCATCTTGAGCACAGGCACCTTTCCATAGAAGATGAAAGGATTCTACGAAGCATACTCCCCGCTGAGTACACCGATTTGAAAGAGGATGAAGGGCGACAAGAAAAACTGATCGCAAGTACATCAAGTAAAGAAAGGGAGTCAGGGCGATACACAGCCTTGGAAACAGTAGCTGGATTAATGTCACCAATTGGAATCATAGTGATTGTTATAGGTGTGTGTGTTTTTTTTGCTTGGGTATCAGAGAAACAAACACTTTTTGGGTCAATTGCGTTAGTAGTAAGTTTTATAATTGCATTGCCTTTGTTTGCTTTCTCCAACCTGATTTATGTTTTTATAGATATTGAGTACAACACTCGTAAAACAACTGAAACTTTGAATGAAAACAAGAAATAAATTATAATAGAGTTATTCTAGCAGTTGTTTTTAAAGCCATAATCTTAAGCATCATGGATGAATCTAACATAAAAGCCTTCATCATTAGAATACTGATCACTCTATTCATTGGCTACATTTTTAAAAATACGCCTTTGGCGGGGGTCATTAGTGATTTTGTAGGCGACATCGTTACTCAAACAAAGGATACAAAACCAAATGTAGTTACGGATGAACACCGGCGACAAGTACAAAAACAATCCATCATCGAACAGCAGCAAAGACGTTTAAATGAATCCGAACGAAAACACGCCGAAGAACAATCGCTACAAGTTCACGAACAGCATTCTATTATTGAACAGCAACAAAAGCAGTTAGAAGAATCGCAACGAAAACGAGCCGAGGCCGATGCACAATTGCAACAGGTTCAGGAACAGCAGTATATCATCAAACAGCAACAAAAGCAGATAGAAGAATCACGAAGACAACAACATCTAGTTGAAGAACAAAAAAAAGCCAAAGAAGATATTGGTGATAGACTAAAAAGTACCCAAACAAAGAAAGAAAAACAGGCTATATGTAGATATTGTAATGGGTATGGGTTTGTGGAATGCGCAAGATGTAAGGCAAAGGGTATTATTCGTTGCGCTGATTGTATGGGTAAGGGATGTAAATATTGTAAGTGGGACGGAATTTCGCGTAAATGCCCAGATTGTAATAGTCAGGGACGTTTTTCCTGCCCTTACCTGCACCGATAAAATTTTTAACCAAACTCAAAATGTTATGAATGAATATGAAGAGAATAATAACGAAGCCAAAGGGCCATTAGTCGGCTATCGTTGTCCAGATTGTCAGTTCGATACAGACCTTACTAACTGCGATGTTTGCGATGCTCTTGTGCGTTGGGATCGCAACATAAGTGGTTCAGCCCACTGCACTGGTTGTGGCCGATATATTGGTGTTATAACCTGCAGAAATTGTGGTCACAAATTTGATTTGTAGGTTAACTTCCGTCACACTTGTGTTTTCACCTAGCGAACAAAAACCCAGGCTACCAAGCCTAATCACCCCCTCCGCCGTTTTCGGCAAGTGGAAAATACCAACCCCGGCGAAAAAATCGCCCCAAATTCTGGCAAGCATCAAAAAAAAGGATTGTTAGGGTGAGTTAAAGATTATCCTTTAAAAAAAGATTCGTTGGCAGGTTACCTCGATGGGCGGCAAAGGCTCTTAGTTGATGTAAGACTGAACGAACTCATTTTCCCAAAAAATTGATGCCTGGCCCAGCGAAGCATCAATTTTTGGCTCACCATTCACTCCACTGTTTTTGCTTGGCAAAACACCAAGCAAGGCGAAAAAGCAAAAAATCCAATTATTATGAAGCATCTGAATCTTTCAACTTCCATTAATCCATTAAATTTAGCTCAAAAAGTCATTTGTTTAACCGCGTTCATTTTGAGCGCGACTTGGGGCTTTGCCCAAATCCCCGCTTCCGGCAACCTGTGGTACAAAGTCGGCGATCGGACCATTGAACCCGTTGTGAAGGAGGGCGAATGGTTTGTCGGCTTTAAGGATGGCTTTGGCCTTGCCCAGGGGATCGCCATGATCAATGAATCCGGGGATTTTGAGCCCGTTAAGGAATCCCAGATACACCGACCATTTAATGCCCTGAAAGTCAGCCTGAAAGCGGGCAAAATGCTGTCTCCTGCGCAAAAAACGAAGTTCCTTAGCCAATGGATGGCTAAACCCGAGGTTTTGTATTTGAGAGAGGTATTCCTCTTGGATGGGGAAGAAATTTTACTTGGAAACATGGTTATGGCCGCTCCATTGTCCGTTTCTGGGAGCACCTCGGCTAAATCATTTCTGGAAAGCCAGGGATACAAGTATGATGTGTTGCGGTTTGGCAATTTGGAAATGTATCGGATTGTTCTGGAGCGTGGAAAAGAAATTTTTCAGGAAATCCATGCATTGCAGGCTAGCCGCCTTTTTGAATTCGTCGAACCGGACATGATCGGAACAGGCAAAAGTGATGTTATCCCGAACGACCCTTATTTTGGCAGCCAATGGTTTTTGAACCAAAGTAACGACAAGGACATTGATGCGCCTGAGGCATGGGATATCACCATCGGGCTGTCGAGCGTGCGGGTGGCTGTCATTGACGGCAACGGCTTTGATTTGTCGCACACAGAATTGTCCGGAAGGTTTTTCGCCCCTTACGATGCCGTGAACAACAACTCTAATCCGTACCCTGAAAACGAATATTCCAATCACGGCACACCTTGTGCAGGCTTGGTTGCGGCCCGCACTAACAATGCCACAGGGGTTGCGGGCGTGGGCCACAATATTTTGTTCGTGCCGGTGAGAATGGGCTACGATGCGACCAGCGACGGCAGTTTTTTCACGTCTACTTCCATTATGGTCGCCGCCTGTTCACATGTCACGGGCGTGTCGGGGGTAGCCGCTGTAAGCAACAGTTACTTTTTGGGGTCTTGGGCGACCAGCAACTCCTCTGTTCGCAACGCATTTGCCAATATGCGTACGCAATCGCGCAGTGGGTTCGGAGCCGTCATCCTTGCATCTTCTGGCAACAACAGCAGCAGCACAGTAGACCCGGCTCCGGCCGGATACCCGCTTGTGATTGCCGTGGGCGCATCGAACCAAAACGACAATCAAGCTTCCTTCTCCAATTACGGGGATTCGCTGGATTTGGTAGCGCCAGGCGTAAACACATATACCGTAGATAGAACCGGGTCTTATGGCTATGATTCAGGCAATTACACTTACTTTAACGGTACCTCGGCTGCCTGCCCCATCGCTGCGGCGGTAGTGGGACTCATGGCTTCTGCCAATACCAGCCTGATGGGAGGCCAGTTGGCCACTTACCTTCAGCAATCCTGTGAGAAAGTAGGCGGTTACAGTTACGTTAGCACTTCTGGTCGGCCTCATGGCACCTGGAACAACAGGATGGGATATGGCCGGATAAATGCGAGAGCGGCGGTATGCCTGGCCGCAGGGCCGTCGGTATGCCCGCCCCCACTTCCGCCCACAACCGGTCTTTGCTCCAATCCGATTAGTGCGAGCTGTGGCAACACTTATTTTGGGAGCAATAGCACCGGGGCCAACAACTACAATTCATACTCCCAAAATGGCACAACCGTATTTACAGAGATGTACGGCCCGGAAATATTTTACCAAATCACGCTTAGCCAAGCCGGTTCCTTGAGCATCAACCTGAGCGGTTTGTCGGCCGACCTGGACCTGATCCTGCTTTCGAGCTGTAGCTCCGGTTCGATGATTGCGTACAGCGGCACGGGTGGCAGCAGCAGCGAGGCAATCAATCTGACCTCCTTGCCTGCGGGCACTTATCGGATCGTTATAGATGGTTGGAATTATGCGATCAGTAATTACGTGCTGAGCGTTAATTGTACACCCCCACCCCCAACCCCAACCGGGCTTTGCTCCAATCCAATAATCGCGAGCTGTGGCAACACTTATTATGGAAGCAATAACGCCGGGGCCAACAACTACAATTCATACTCCCAAAATGGCACAACCGTATTTACAGAGATGTACGGCCCGGAAATATTTTACCAAATCACGCTTAGCCAAGCCGGTTCCTTAAGCATCAACCTGAGCGGTTTGTCGGCCGACCTGGACCTGATCCTGCTTTCGAGCTGTAGCTCCGGTTCGATGATTGCGTACAGCGGCACTGGTGGCAGCAGCAGCGAGGCAATCAATCTGACCTCCTTGCCTGCGGGCACTTATCGGATCGTTATAGATGGTTGGAATTATGCGATCAGTAATTATGTGCTGAGCGTCAATTGCGGAGTAGTACCTCCCCCATGCGCCGCTCCAATCCCAACCCAGCTTTTTGCCAGCATCGTAACTACCATTTCTGCGCGCCTAAACACCCATTACCAAGGTGCGACGGCCTATGATTGGCGCTACCGCATCACGGGTATGAGCGCCTGGAATGATTTGAGTTCCACAACAGTAAAATATGTTGACCTGAGTAACCTGACGCCCTATACTACTTATGAATTCCAAAGTTCGGCTTATTGCGGCGGCGCCTGGACCAGCTGGTCTGCAAGCCAATTTTTCGGCACGGGCTTTCCTATTAACAACGAATCCTGTGGCGCCACTGATCTTTCGGCAGGAAACGGTTGCAATCAGATTTGGGGATCCAACACAGCAGGCTCAACCTCCTGGAACCCAAGCCTGCCAGGTGGTTGCAACACAGTCAATATGCGCGACATTTGGTTCAAGGTGCAGATTCCATCCACCGGGAAAGTCAAAATAAACACTTTTGAAGGGACTTTAAAAGATGCTCTCGTATCGTTCTATACTGGCAATTGCAATGGCCTCACTCCTTTATCCCCTAATTGTTACGATGACAACACAAACGGCGACATGATGCCGGATGTGCTGATTACCAGCTTATCCCCAGGCGCCTGGCTTTATGTCCGGGTTTGGGGTTACAATGGTGCTTCAGGGTCGTTTTATATCTGTGCCGAAACCGTTAACGGGCTTGCGGTCGGTGGTTTCGAGGATTCCGAAATCCGGGCTGAAATAGATGCCACAGCAAAAAACGGGATGGATGATAAAGAGGTGCCAGAAAGCCCCCAGGTCCGAATATTCCCGGTGCCTGCGCAGCATGATGTCACCGTTTCGACCACGCTTGCCGAGGAATGCAACGTATCGTTACGCATCGCCAGCATGGCAGGCCAGCTGATAAGTGAGGAAATGTTGGAACTGGTTCCTGCAGGAGATTTTTCCCACAATATAGATGTGAGCAAGCTTCCTCCAGGAGGGTATTTGCTGCAATTTGAATCAAAGGAATTTGAAACGACCCTTAAATTCATGAAGTTTTAATCGGTAGTTCTTTGTTGCAATGGGGGGTGTTTAAGCATGTCGGGAATTTTTGCTGCCAGCAAAAGTTTCCGACATGCTTTTTGAATAAAGGACGCTTATGATGTAGATTGAGCTAGTACCCATTTGCAACACCGAAACCTAAAAACCAGTCCTGACATCTCATCCTGTCAGGACTGGCTTTTAGGTTTCGGCAAGTTCGTGTTTAAAACCTTGACAAATACAGGCTACATGCACTCGCCATATCTTTACTATTCCTCATTTTCAAAACGAAAGATTGCCATGAAATACATGCTGTTTGCGCTGCTCACTTTTTTGCCATCTTTACTTTCTGCCCAAAACCTCGACTCCATAACCATAGTACAGCAGCTGGATAGTTTGATACGCTTAAGCCAAGGCGCTTTTGCAGACCAAAAAGAGGAGAAAGCATTGCAGTTCCTTGAACAAGCAAAAGCGAAGGCGGATATTGGCTTGGGAAAAATAGCCGAAGCTTATGCAACCCGCCTCCATGCCCAAGTTAATTTTTATGTAAAAATGGGTAAGTTTAGCGATGCATTGCCATGTTGTATGCTGGCAAAGGATATTCGAGAGAAAGTATTGGGAAAGGAGCACCTGGATTATTCCTTGTCTTTGAGCTACCTGGCTACTTTGTACAAGGAATTAGCGCAGTACGACAAGGCAGAGCCACTTGCGCTGGAAGCAAAAGAAATAAGGGCGAAAATTCCAGGTAAGACCTCTCGTGAATACGCAATCACCTTACACCTCCTTGGTACGGTGTATTATAAGCTGGGGCAATATGAGAAATCAGAATCATACTTTTTAGAAGCCATAACTATTTTTGCAATAAAGCCTGGAAAGGCCTCCCAGGAATATGCCCTTGCCTTGAGCAACCTTGCTGCATTATATTTTGATTGGGGGAAATATGAAAAAATTGAGGGACTATATTTAGAAGCTAAAGCCATTCAGGGTAAATTCCCAGGTAAAAAATCCGCTGCCTATGCTTCTACCTTGAACAACCTCGCCTGGTTCTATTTCAAAACCGGACAATACAATAAGGCAGAGCCGTTATTTATTGAAGCCAGGCAGCTTTTCGCCAAATTATTTGGAAAGAAACATGAGAATTATGTTTCTACCCTGACCAACCTGGCGAGTCTCTATTATGAAATTGGACAATATGGCAGAGCAGAATTGCTTTTTCTGCAAGCCAAGAATATCCTGGGAAAAAACATGGGGAAAGAAAACCGTTCTTACCCGGCTACTTTGACCAACCTCGCTGATCTATACGCTGATATTGGGCAAAGGGATAAGGCAGAGGCGAATTACCTGGAAGCCAAAAATATTCTGGAAAAAACACTCGGAAAAAACCACGCTGACTATGCTATGGCTTTGGCAAACCTTGGCAATTTGTACTATAAAACTGGAAAGGCAACTATTGCAGAGACGCTGTTTTTGGAAGCCAAGGATATAAGACAAAAAGTGCTGGGCAATGAACACCCCGATTATGCCACTTCATTACATAACCTTGCCCAATTATATTCAGATAACAGACAGTATGAAAAGGCCGAGCCACTTTTTCTGGAAGCCAGGGATATTTGGGCCAAAACACTGGGCCTGAGCCACCCATCGTACGCTTCATCCTTGCAAAACCTTGCCCAACTGTATGCCTTGAAAGGCGATTTTGGCAAAGCAACGTCGCTGTTTTTGGAAGCGAAAGGAATCATTGCAAAAACACTGAGCAAAGACCACCCGAATTATGTCGCTGCTCTGAGTGGTCTTGCTCGGCTTTACAGATCAACAAATCGCCTTTCGGAATCGGCCCCACTTTTTCTCGAATTGAACGGTGCCATTCGCCGCCTGATTGAAAAGTCAGCCGCCTATTTCTCTGAAAAGGAAATGCTGGCGTATCTGCAAACTTATGAGGTGGATTTGGCGCAATTTCAGTCGTTTTCTCAAACCTATTCCAGCCCCGAACTCATCCGCGCCAGTTTCAACAACGCCCTTTTCTACAACGGCTATCTCCTCGAAAATGCCTGCCACCTTGACCGTTCTATCGCCAATGCAGACAGCCTCACACGCGACATTTATGAGCGCTGGCAAGGCTGTCGCCGCCGGCTCGCCAAGGAATACGCCAAGCCCATCACCGAGCGCAGATTTGTGGCAGAAACAGAAGCCGAAGCAGAGGGCTACGAAAAAACGCTGACCCGTAACTTGCCCAGGTTTAAGGAGGCGCTACGAGCACCGGACTGGCAGGATGTTCGGGACCGTTTGCGAGCTGGCGAAGCGGCCGTGGAGTTCATCCACTATCGCTATTACTCTCCCAATCCTACAGACAGCATCCTGTACGCTGCGCTCGTATTACTGCCGGATGATACAATGCCCTACTTCATCCCCCTCTTTGAAGAACGAGAACTCCAAACCCTCTTCAACCGATCTGGATTCGACAAAAAACTTGCCATCAAAGATCTCTACGGCAATAGCCCCGACTTGCGTCAACTACTGTGGCAGCCCCTCGAACCCTTATTGCGCGAGGTGAAGACCATTTACTACTCCCCTGCAGGACTGCTCTACCGCATTAACCCCGCTGCGCTGCAGGATGAATCCAAACAATTACTCTCCGAGGGTCGGCAATGGGTGCGCGTTGGTAGTACCCGCGAATTGCTGAGCGGGCATCTCGCCAACCAGTCGTTCGCGCGCATGCCCAAGGACTCCATGCTCGCTCCGCCTCTTTCTGCGGTTATATATGGAGGCATCACTTACGACATGGACAGCCTTGCTTACACCCTTGCGAACCCAGCTGAACCTATGGACAGCACCGGATATTATCAGCCCAAAGACGGCAACTTCCGCTACATCACTACGGATCCGTCGAGCACCAAAGTGCGTGGCAGCAGTAACTCCGATGGGTCTTGGGATACGCTGGCTTCCACAGGTCGCGAAGCCGATGTAGTCAACACCTTGCTGTTGCGAGCCGGTTTTCGCACTGAGTTGCGAAAAGATTTTTACGCCAGTGAAGAACGGTTTAAGCAGATAGGAATCCAGACGCACTCGCCGCTCATACTGCACCTGGCTACGCATGGGTTCGCTTATCCAGACCCGAAAAAAGACCCACCTAAAGTCCTTATCGGTACAGAACCAACGTACAAACTATTGGACGACCCCATGCTGCGTTCAGGCTTAGTGCTGGCAGGCGCTAATTATTACTACAAAAACAAGCGACCGCTCACCAACTTTGAGGATGGGATGCTGGTGGCCTACGAAGTCCGCGACCTCAACCTGCAAAACACCGAACTGGCCGTTTTATCCGCCTGCCAAACGGGCTTGGGCGATGTGGTGGGCAGTGAGGGGGTTTACGGCTTGCATCGGGCCTTCCGCATAGCCGGAGCGAAGTTCTTAATCGTCTCCTTATGGGAAGTTCCCGATGAGCAGACGCAGGAACTGATGCGGCTTTTTTACCAAAACTGGCTGGAAAAGAAGGAATCATTGCGCGATGCATTCAACCATGCGCAGCAGACATTAAAGGAGTATGAACCTAATCCGTATTTGTGGGCAGGCTTTGTTTTGGTGGAATAAAAAATCGCAGGTTTAGACTTATTAACGATGAATCAAACCTAAAAAAAGAGCGGGACACAAATGCGCCCCGCTCTTAACACTGCTGTTTATCGTTTCTATTTGAACGATGGAATATATTATTGGATAGAACGGTTTAGTCCAGTGATTGATTTGCAACGTTGGCGGCAGCCACCAGTTGTTGGTATTCCTGCGGTGTGAGTTTGTCCATGCAGAAATTGATTGGGTTGATTGGGTTGCCTTTGTAGTGTACCTCGTAGTGAAGGTGTGGGGCCGTAGAAAGGCCGGTGTCACCCACTTCGCCAATTTTGTTGCCTTTTTTGACGTGTTCGCCTGGGCGCACGGTCATTTTGTTCATGTGGGCGTAAAGTGATTCGTAGCCAAATCCGTGGCTGATTTTCACGCAATTGCCATAGCCTTGGTGCCAGCCTGCTTCAACCACTACTCCGTCGCCTGCAGCTTGTATGGAGGTGCCAACACGCGCCGGGAAGTCAAGGCCAGCGTGGAATTTTTTGAATTTGTAAACGGGATGGATTCGGTATCCAAAACCGGAGAGCGTACCGATACTTTTCTGTAGTTTGTCTTCGCGCACAGGCTTGATGCTGGGCAAAGAGGCCAACATTTTTTCCTGATTGCGGGCCAGGTTTTGGATGGTATCAAGCGATTTGCTCTGGAGTGCAAGTTGGCGGCTGAGGATGTCAATCTTTTCGAGGGCTTCACCAACGGCGTTGCCGCCGAATTCGAAAGCGGCCAGTTCAGGGTGCGCTTCGTGGCCACCGACCCCCGAATTCCACACATCCTGATCAATCGGATCCATACCGAAAACGGTACGGTGAACACTTGCGTCGCGTTCCTGAACATTGTCTAGCACTTTGGACATCATGTCTACTTGTGCGCCCATCTGCTTGTATTTGGATTCCAACTGGCCAATTTCACGCATCAAATCTCCTTCACGCGGTGAAGGGAAGATGCTGTAAAAAACGGCAAGCATACCAAGGGAAGTGATAAGTACAACGGAAAACAATCCGAATACTTTCCAAATGCGGGTTTTTAAGGGGACAACTACTTTCTCGTAGGTAAGGGTGTGAATGTTGTAAACAAATTTCTCTTTCCTGCCCATTTTGTTGTTGTTTGCCGAGGAAATCAGTCTCGATTCTGTACCTCTGGTTTGCGAATCTTTCCGGCGTACGAAAGCGCTGAGATTAAAAATCTTGAAGACTAAGGCGATCGTGTGCCGCTGATTTTCCCGGTTCGGTGAGTCGGTCAATCGGCTCGTGGTATTAGAGTGAGGCGCACAAAAGTAGCAAAGCCTTATCTTCTTTCAAAACTTTTTTGCAAAAAAATTAAACTTTTCGTAGATTAATGGGGGAAAACCCTTGCTTTTGTTGCAACAAAAACTGTCATTTATCATGCGAAAGCATATAATTTGGGTTCTTGCTTGTCTGCTGGATAGGCTTTTTGAAGATATAGGGAGGGCAAACAAACAACACCTTGAAAGTCATTTCCAAGCATTTCAGTTTTTTTAACATCTGGGTGAGCACAATCGGCTCATTGTCAAAACCTACCGCTTACTCAGCCGAAAGGTCCAGTATCATTATTTTCTGCCAGATTTTGGCAGAGAGCCCCTGAACCAAGAGTTCAAGGTCGTTCACTGCGCTGAGCACCACGGCATCGTCGGTGTTTTGTGCAAAAAGGGCGGCGATTTTGGCGTTGAGCGCAAGCAGCTCAGAACAATAGTCCAGGTAACGCATGAGTTGGTGGCGCGTGAGTGAGCGCTGAGGCGACGATTCTGTCTCGGCAATTTTGTGCTTGGAGAGCAGGAAGGCGGGGTCTTTTGTCAACTGGTGCATATCAACCACATGGGCAATACTCCGCAGCCGGTGGAGTGCTTGAAGGGCAGATCTGCGTTTGATACGGGCCTCAAGGTTGACCAGAAAAAAAATGGCTAAACCCAGAAAAATCAGTTCATTGATGGCCGACTCCGTTGTCTGTAAAAGGTGAAAAACACCGCTTGCATCCAATTGGAAATTCTGTACAAGTTGTCCCAACGCCCATGTCACCAGCACTACAAGGAGGGCCGCAGTAGCGATTGCCACGAGCCGAACGGGCCATAAAGGCTTTTGCAGCCTACGCGCCAGCTCCTCAGATTTAACCGATAGTTGGTTGAATTCCTTGCACACGCCCAACAACCCTGATTCGGGAAAGCGCTCGAAAACGCGCTGCTCCAAACGGTTCAAGGTTTTTAGGATAGCTTCTGCGCGAAGGTTCGTAAATCGGCCTTCTTCAGCATTGTCACGCCCAAAAGGAAAGAGCCAATTGAGTAAGTTCATATTATTGGATTCGGTGAATTGGATAATGGGGTGTTGGCAATTTTTTCGGCCCGGAGGAGCTTGTTGCAAGGCCCCCAAATCACAAATCCCCTAACAAGGGTCTCAGGATCAATTCCTCCACCACTGCCGCATCGCTCATATCATAACAGCCCCAAACTGCTTTGGCTACATCACTGGCTTGCATGAGGCGCTCGTAGGGCAGATCCACCCCGGCCCAAGAATCCGACCAGGCTGCACCGGGTAAAATGGAGGTGACTTTCAGGCCTTTGGGCTTCATCTCTTCGCGCAGGACTTTGGAAAAGCCGAGCAGGGCAAATTTGCTGATGCTGTACGAGCCGCCATTGGGGTAGGCCATGAAACTGGCAATGCTACACATGTTGAAAATATGCCCCCGGCCCTGGGGGATCATTATCGGCAACAAGGCCCGGGTGAGGTGATAGGCACTGTACAAGTTGGTTTCCAATTGGGTTTCGAGCGTGCCCTCCTGTTCTTCAGAAATTTTGCCGGGCATAAATATACCCGCATTGTTTATCAGCACGTCTAGTTGTGGAAATACGCTGCGCACGAATACCCCAAATTCCCGGATCTCCGATTTTTTGCTCACATCCACGGAGAAGGTGTGCAGTTTTTGCTGCGGGAATTGCTCGAACCAATCGCGTTCCATCGCTTCCAAATCGGCTTCCGTGCGAGCACAAACGCAGAGGTCGAAGCCGTTTTGGGCAAATATTTCGGCAATGGCGCGGCCGAGTCCCTTGGTAGCGCCTGTGATGACGGCAGTTTTGTTGCTCATAAGATACGAGATATTTTCGGCAAATGTAAGTTGTTAAGCGTTGTACCTTGGACGCAGTTTGAAATAAGAAAACCATGCTTTTACAAGTATGAGCGAACAACCAACTCATAGCGATTTGCCCGCCTTCGCCAATGCCACAGAAGGCAAAAATGGTGGTCATGTCAGATTGATTAACCTTTCCCGCTGGCCTGACCGTTTGCGCAACCTCGCCACGGTGATGGTCATCGGCATCCATGTGGCTGCCCCCATTGCCCATGGTGAAGGACTCGATTTTAACGGCTCCTGGTGGTGGGCTGGCAATTTTTGGAACTCCCTCACCCGCCCTGCCGTCCCTTTGTTCGTCATGTTGAGCGGCTATCTCTTGCTGGGGAAAGACTATCCACTGCCCGATTTTTTGAAAAAAAGATTCTCGCGGGTGGTGATTCCTGCTGTGTTCTGGATGCTTATCTATTGTTTCTACAACTACATGGCCAAAGGGAGCCCTGCTACCCTTGGAGAGGCACTCAAAAGCATCATAACCGGGCCGGTACATTACCATTTGTGGTTTATCTACCTCATCATCGGGTTGTATTTGGTGTACCCTATTTTACGCCCTTGGGTACGCACTGCCAGCAATCAGGACTTCCTGTATTTTATTGTGCTGTGGTCTATTGGGACCTGGGTAGCGAAAGCCCTGTATTCTTTTGCTCAAATGCCTATGGGCATCTATTTCGAACTTTTTACGAACAATTGCGGCTATTTTGTGATGGGCTATTTCCTTGGTAATCGTGTGATTATGAACCATGGAACTGAGACGACGCATGAAGCTCCTGTTCAAAGGACGGCTATTTCCGTTCATCCTTACCTCCCCTTAGGTCTTATTATATTAGGAACGTCCGGAACTATGCTTGCCTCTTATTGGATCAATACTTTTTTCGGGGAGGGGCATACCAATGTTTATTTTTACGATTACCTCACGCCCAATGTGGCCATTTCAGCCATCGGATGGTTTTTGCTCGCCAAGACGGCGTTCAACGGCAAACCGCTTCTGGACATTGAGCGCGATTTTTCGACGGCTAGTTTCGGCATCTATTTC
>Ga0209181_10007206_pt1 | contig 15333 bp, 14 predicted proteins | sample MAT05_FD_187208 | JGI IMG/M metagenome (GOLD analysis project Ga0209181, IMG submission 187208) | Freshwater microbial communities from Lake Fryxell liftoff mats and glacier meltwater in Antarctica - MAT-05 (SPAdes) (version 2) | ecosystem: Environmental > Aquatic > Freshwater > Ice > Liftoff... | reverse complement strand
GTGGATGCAGCCCAGCTGTACCAGGCCACTTGCGCCAAGGCCGGCATCAAGATCGAGGTCAAGCGCGAGCCGGGCGACAGCTACTGGTCCAATGTATGGAACAAGCAGCCGTTCTCCACCTCCTACTGGGGTGGCCGTGCGGTGCAGGACCAGATGTATTCCACCGCCTACATCACCGGCGCCGACTGGAACGACACCCGCTTCTTCAATCCGGCCTTCGACAAGATGGTCGTGGCTGCACGCGGGGAGCTGAACTCGGCCAAGCGCAAGCAGATGTACCAGGACATGGCCCTGATCGTGCACAACGAAGGCGGCGTGATCGTCCCGATGTTCAACGACACCATCGACGCCACCGGCCCCAAGGTCGGCGGCTGGGTCAAGAACCCGAACGCCGAACTCATGGGCGGCATGGCCGCCTCCGAGTGCTGGCTCGAGGCTTGAGCGTCCGCGCCCCGTCCGAGGCATGACGTCACCTCTTCTGCGGGAGGTGGCCAGGCGCATCGTGATCGGCCTGTTGATGCTGGTCGGGGTGTCAGTGCTGATCTTCGCCGGCACCCAGATGTTGCCCGGCGACGTGGCACAAGCCATCCTGGGGCAGTCGGCCACACCGGAAGCCCTGGCCAATCTGCGCAAGGAGATGGGTCTGGGCGAGCCCGCGGTGGTTCGCTACTGGAACTGGTTCACCAGCGCGCTGACGGGCGATTTCGGCAAATCCTTGTCCAATGGGCAGGACATCTCGTCGGCTCTGGGCAAGCGGCTCAGCAACACCCTTTTCCTGGCGTCCTGCGCCGCGGTGATTGCGGTGCCGCTGGCCATCTTGCCGGGTCTGGTTGCCGTGCGCTTCCGCAACGGATTCATCGACCGCCTGATCTCCGGCCTCGGCCTGGCATCGACCTCGCTGCCGGCGTTTTTTGTCGGTTACGTGTTGCTGTATTTCTTCGCCGTCAAGCTGCAATGGGTCACCAGTGCGTCCACTGTATTCGAGGGCATGCCCTTGTCCGAGCGGCTGGCTGCGGTCATCCTGCCGGTCGCCGTGCTGACCACCGAAGTGCTGGCCCACATGATGCGCATGACGCGCGCGGCCATCCTCAACGTGATGCAGTCGGCCTATATCGAGACGGCGGAGCTCAAGGGGCTGTCCGGCTTCCAGATCATTTACCGCCACGCCATGCCCAACGCCCTGGCGCCGATCATCAACGTGGTGATGCTCAATCTGGCCTTCCTGGTGGTCGGCGTGGTGGTGGTCGAGGTGATCTTTGTCTACCCCGGCATGGGCCAGTACCTGGTAGACCATGTCGCCACGCGCGACGTGCCGGTGGTGCAGGCCTGCGGCCTGGTGTTCGCCACGGTGTATATCGGCATGAACATCATTGCCGACATTGCCGGCGTGTTGTCCAACCCGCGCCTACGCCACCCCAAGTAACTATCGGGACCCCATGGACTGGCGCCGAATTCCCCCCTCTGCCCTGATCGGGCTGCTGCTGACGCTGGCGATCGTGCTGACCGCCGTGTTCGCCCCCTGGATCGCGCCCTACCCGAACGGCACCGTGATCGGCGATGTATGGCAACCGGCGTCGGACAAAGCGCTGCTGGGCACCGACAACCTGTGCCGCGACCTGTTGTCGCGCATGATCCTTGGCGCGCGCATCACGCTGACCTTCGCCGGCGCCGCCACGGCCCTGTCCTTCATCGTGGGCTCGATCCTGGGCTTCGTGGCCGCGGTGTCTGGCGGCCGGCTCGACCAGTGGCTGTCGCGCGGCGTCGACCTGCTGATGGCGATTCCCACCCTGATCCTGGCGCTGGTGGTGCTGTCGGTGCTACCGTCGTCGGTGACCGTGCTGGTGTTGGTGCTTGGCATCCTTGACTCGACAAGGGTTTTCCGCCTGTCGCGTGCGGTGGCGGTGGACATCAACGTGATGGACTATGTCGAGGCGGCGCGCCTGCGCGGCGAGAAAACCGCCTGGATCGTGTTTTCCGAAATCCTGCCCAATGCCCTCACGCCCCTGGTGTCCGAGCTCGGGCTGCGCTTCATCTTTGCGGTGCTGTTCCTGTCCGGCCTGTCGTTCCTTGGCCTGGGTGTGCAGCCACCGGATGCCGACTGGGGCGCCATGGTGCGCGAAAACAAGGAAGGCATCGTGTTCGGCATACCCGCGGCGCTGATACCGGCAGCGGCTATCGGGGTGCTCACGATCTCGGTCAACCTGGTCGCCGACTGGATCCTCAACCGTACCTCCGACCTGAAAGGCGGGCGCGGCAATGGCTGAGTCGCTGGCAAGCGCGGCCGCGCAGCCGGTGCTGGATGTGCGCCACCTGCGCATCGAGGCTACCGTGCTCGCGCCGGGGGAGGCAGCGCGCAACATCCTCATTGTCGACGACGTGTCACTCACGCTGCAGAAGGGCCGCGTGCTGGGCCTGATCGGCGAGTCTGGCGCCGGCAAGTCGACCATCGGCCTGTCCGCGCTGGGTTATGGACGCGGCGACGTACGCATCACCGCAGGCCAGGTGTTTTTGAACGGGAAGGACATTCTCGTTGGCGGACCGGCGGGGCTGCGCGCCATCCGCGGGCGCCGGGTGTCCTATGTGGCGCAATCGGCGGCGGCGGCGTTCAACCCCTCGCACCGACTGATGGGGCAGGTGATCAAATCGGCGCTGCACCACGGCGTGTCCAACCGTGCGGCCGCCGAGCAGCGCGCTGTCGCGCTGTTCCGCAAGCTCGGCCTGCCCGACCCGGAGCACTTCGGCCAGCGCTTTCCGCACCAAGTGTCCGGCGGCCAGTTGCAACGCGCGATGACCGCCATGGCGCTGTGCGCCGAGCCCGACCTGATCGTATTCGACGAGCCCACCACCGCGCTCGACGTGACAACCCAGATCGACGTACTGGCCGCCATCAAGGACGCCATCCGCGACACCGGCGTGGCGGCGCTGTTCATCACACACGATCTAGCGGTGGTAGCCCAGGTATCGGATGACATCATGGTGCTGCGCCACGGGAAGATGGTCGAGTTCGGCGAGACCGCGCAGATCATCCATGCTCCGCGCGCGGACTACACCCGCGCACTCGCGTCGGTGCGCTCGATCGTCCACGAAGAAAAAAAGCCCGCCGCACAGCCCCTGCTCGAGATCCGCCATGTCACGGCCAGTTATTCGGGCCGCACGGTGATGATGCTCGACGGCGTGTCGGCGTAGCTCAGCGTGGGCCAGACGCTCGCTGTGGTCGGTGAGTCAGGCTCGGGCAAGTCCACGCTGGCGCGCGTGGTCACCGGGTTGCTGGCACCGTTGCAGGGCGAAGTCCTGTTCAACGGCAAGGCCCTGCCCGCCCGCCTGGCGGATCGCAGCAAGGACCAACTGCGCGAATTGCAGATGATCTACCAGATGGCCGACGTGGCCATGAACCCGCGCCACACCGTGGGCAAGATCATCGGGCGCCCGCTGGAGTTTTACTTCGGTATGAAGGGCGACGAGAAGAAGCGCCGCGTGCAGCACCTGCTCGACGAGATCGAGATGGGCTCGGGCTACATCGACCGGTACCCGGCAGAGCTGTCGGGCGGGCAGAAGCAGCGGGTGTGCATTGCCCGCGCGCTGGCGGCCAAACCCAAGCTCATCATCTGCGACGAAGTGACCAGTGCACTCGACCCGCTGGTAGCCGACGGCATTCTCAAGCTACTGCTGAACCTGCAGAAGGTCGAGGGCGTGGCCTACCTCTACATCACGCACGACCTGGCGACGGTAAAGGCTATCGCCGACTCCATCGTCGTCATGTACCAGGGCAAGATCGTGCGCACCGGCACCAAGACCGAGGTGCTCACCCCGCCCTTCGACGACTACACCGACCTGCTGCTGGCCTCGGTGCCCGAGATGGAGCAGGGTTGGCTGGAGAGTGCCATCTCGCGGCGCAAGATGGCCAGCGCGGGGAACTGAGGCTGCCTTTTTGCCTTCGCGTCGCCCACGGTTGGTTCGCTGTTGCGTCGCCCGCGGTTGGTTTGCTGCTGCGTCGCCCAAGGCGTGTGGGGGCGCCTTCGGCGGCGTGCCGAGGAGCGCAGGGGGTGGGTCGGTGCGCGCAGCGCACTTCGTGCTCTGACTCATCGCCATTGTCTGAGCGGAGCGCCCGCAGGGCGCGTAGCGAGTTTGGCGATGCGACCCGCGCCCGAGCACCGCAGGTCCGTCGGCGCGTTCAGCGCCCGACCGCGCCGACGTGAGCCCCCACCGGGCACCGCCTGCCGCGACGCGGGCAACCGCCAAGGTAGTCCCAGGCCAAGCCACCGCCAAGCCAAGCCAAGCCAAGCCAAGCCACCGCAAAACAGATCCTAGTCAACAATAGTCCGATCAGCGACCACACCGCCGGAGCCGCCATGTCCTTCACCGTCCTCAGCGCCGAGTTTGCGCACGAGACCAACACATTCAGCCGCGTCCACACCGATTACGACAAATTCATGGCCCGCTCGCGCTGCCTGCCCGGCGACGAGGCGATTGCAGCGCGCGGTCATGCCAACACCGAACTCGGCGGCTTTCTGGACGTGGCCAAAGAGAAAGGCTGGTGCCTGATCCATGTGCTGAGCGCATCCGCCAACCCCGGTGGTCCGGTTACCGAGGACGCGTACGAACGACTGGCGGGTGCCATCGTTGACGCCGCCCGGCGCCACCGCCACGAGATCCAGGGCATCGCGCTTGGATTGCATGGCGCCATGGTCACCACGCAGTTCGACGACGGTGAAGGCGAGTTGCTGCAGCGACTGCGGGCGGTGGTCGGGCCGGGGTTGCCGATTGCCATCACCCTCGACCTGCACGCCAATGTCACGCGGGCCATGTGCGCGCTGGCGAACATCATCGTCTCTTACAAGACCTACCCGCATGTGGACATGCGGGCCGCCGGACAACAGGCCGCAGCCATTCTGCACCGCGCCATGGCCGGCGAAATCCGGCCCCATACGCTGAGTGCCCGTGTCCCGATGCTGGGCGAAACCACCGGCGGGCGCACCGACAAGGGCCCCATGCTCGACTGGCTGGCGCAGGCCCGCGCGCTGGAGGCCAATGATCCGGATGTCTTCGCCGTCAGCCTCAATGCCGGCTTCAGCCATGCCGATATCGCCGAGGTTGGCCCCACCGTCCTGGTTACCTGCCAGGGGCAGCCTGAGCGCCACCAGGCCTTCGCCAACCGGCTGGCCGATGCGATGTGGGAGGCGCGCTTCGAGAAACTCACCGACTACCTGACGGTCGAGGCAGCCGCCGCGCGCTGCGCCGCCTGGCCGGCCGGGCGTGGCCCGCTGGTGGTCGCCGACTACTCCGACAACCCGGGTGGCGGCGCCTACGGTGATGCGACCGCATTGCTTGCGGCCCTGCTGCGGGCCGGCGTGCAGGACGCCTGCTTCGGCCCCATGGTCGACCCGGCGGTGGCCCGGCAACTGCAAGGCGTCCCCATTGACACCGACGTGGCGGTCGAACTCGGCGGCAAGACCGACCCGCGCTTCGGTGGCGCTCCGCTGCACTTGCGTGGCCGGGTGCGCTGGCGCGGAGACGGGATCTACACCGGCGACGGGCCGATGATCGGTGGCCAGCTGCGCAGTTGGGGCCTGACCTCCGTGCTGCAGGTGGACGGTATCGCCATTCTGGTCGTCACCAACGCCGCCCAGATGTGGGACCAGCAGCAGTTCAAGGCCTTCGGTATCGAGCCTGCGGCCCAGCGTGTCATTGCGCTCAAGTCGGCACAACACTTCCGCGCCGCCTTCGAGCCCTTCGCCGGCGAGGTGATCGTGTGCGACAGCGGCGCACTGTGCGGGCCGGACTGCACGGTCATGCCGTACGTGAAAGTACCGCGCCCAGTGTTCCCGCTCGATCAGGACATCGACCTCGCGCAGTGGCGCTTGCGCAACCCGGCCTGAATCGCGCCATCGGCAACCGCCTGGAGACGCCAGGTGTTCCCGGTGCGTGGCTGGCTGGCGGGCCACCTTCCTGAGGACATCTGCAACGAGGTACTGCGTTACCAGGGCCTGTCGCGCGACGAATACATCCGCTCGCACAAGCTACTGGCTGGCAAGGGCTGGGCCGTTCCGCACTGGCCGACAGAGTGGGGCGGCACCAGCTGGAACATCACCCAGCGCCATATCTTCGACGCCGGAGTCCGGATAGGATCATGGTCATGCGGTCGACCGACCGGGTCTTCTTTGGTAAATTCTTACTATCCCAAGATCGACATACCCGGAGTCAGACATGTCCGCCACCGCCACCTTGTCCAGCAAGTTCCAGATCTCCATCCCGAAGGCCGTGCGCGACGAACTGCATTGGGAAGCCGGACAGGAGTTCGTATTCATCCCGAAAGACAAAGGTGTTCTGGTGATGCCTGTTCCCACGCTCCAAGAGCTGGCCGGCATTGCCAAGGGCGCCCGCAAGACTGGATACCGTGATCGCAAGGACCGTTACTGATGGTGGCGCCCTTGCAGGTGATCGACACTTCTGCCTGGATCGAATGGCTGGTGGCCTCGACCACCGGCAAGCGGCTCGTCAAGGAGATTCCTGACAAGGATCGGTGCGTCGTTCCCACGATCGTGTAGCTCGAGCTTGCAAAATGGTGGATTCGCGAGCTTGGCGAGCCGCAGGCCGATCAGGTGATGGCCTACAAGATGAAGTGCCGGGTCATCCCGCTGGATACCGCTGGCGCCTTGGTCGCCGCTGACATGCACCGCCAGCACCAGGTGACCACGGCGGATGCGATCGTGTACGCGACGGCCATTCAACATGGCGCCGATTCGCTCACCTGTGACAGCCGCTTTCAGGGGCTGCCACGTGTAATTTGGTTCCATGCGCCAGGTGGAAAGCGCTGCCTTCGCCCAGTTCGTACTGCAACTCGAGCGTGCGGCCGGGGTCGGCCAGGATGTAACAGTCCAACTGTGCACGGGCAGCCAGTTCCGACGCCTGCTGCAACTGGCGTGTCGCCAGGCGTCCTTCAAGAATCCGTGCTGCAGCCACCGACAACTGGCGCAGTGTTTCACGCTGCATCGGGCCGAGGGTGCGTGGCTGGCGGTCGATCACGCACAACGTGCCCACGCCTTGGCCGTCGCGCACTAGCAAGGGCGCTCCGGCATAAAAGCGGATATCCGGTTTGCCGGCCACCAGCGGGTTGTCGGCGAAACGCGGTTCCGCCAGCGCGTCGGGAATTTCCAGCAGATCGTCACCAAACACGGCGTGGGCACAGAACGCCGCGCTGCGGGACGTCTCGGTGACGCCCGGGAGGCCGACGTTGGCCTTGAACCATTGCCGGTCGGTGTCGATCAGGCTGATCAGGGAGATGGGCACCCCGCAGACAGCGGACGCAACCCGCACCAGTGCGTCGAACTCGGCTTCTGGTTCGGCATTCAGCACCTCCAGCGCGCGCAGCGCGGCAATGCTTTCGGATTCGTCGTCGCGGTCGATCGCAACCCCGGCTACCTGCCAGGGCAGGCGCCGCGGAGATCGGATCCAGCGATATGCTTTGGTGCGCGCCCGCTCAGGCCGGTCCGGCGTCCTCGAACCACCGGCTCTCGTCATAGAACGGCCCCGGCTTCTCGCGCAGCTGCTCGTATTTGCAGACCTCGGGCTCGGCGCCCAGCGGCATTGACTGCCCATCGCGGAAGGCCCATTCGCCGCGCTGGCTGGTCGATGCGCGCACATAACTCTGGATCGCGAAGGCGCGGTCGTGCTGCGACTGGTTGGCGTTCGATCCACGCACCGTCAGCAGACCCCACAGGGCGAGCTCGCCGGGTTCGAGTTCCAGATTCACGACACGCGCCGGGTCGAGCCCGGCCGCCTGCAGCTCGCCGGCCTGGGTCGTGCCCTTCATGATCGGGCCATCGTCCGACAAACCAAGGTAGCCGCGCTGGTGGCTGTTGGAAAACACCTGCAGGCAGCCGTTTCCGGTGGTCGCCGGATCGATGGCCAGGCCAGTGTTGATGTAGGACGTCATCAGATCCTCGTAGACGTCGAGCCGGTCGCGAAAACGCAGGTCCTGGTGAAAGCGGTAGCCGCTGCGTCGCATGGCGCCCGGCGGCTTCCAGTGGATCTGCTGCGCCACTTGGCGGATGTCGGTGCCGAGCAGCGGCTCCATGACCGCCACTACGCGCGGGTCGCGGCGGATCTTCTCGAACAGCGGGCTGATCCAGGCCACCCAGTGCGCCTGCAGCACGCAGCGCTGCCCGGCATACGACTCGGGCAGGATCTCGAACAGCAGGTTCTGGTGGCGCCAGGTGGCGTGGTGCTTCAGGGCCTCGGCATACAAGCGCCGGGTCTCGGCCTGGATCGCCTGCATCTCGTCGCCCGGGAACACACCACGCACCACGGCATAACCGTGTTCCCAATAGTGGTCCACATGGGCGGGGCGGCTGTGCGGGGTGGTCATGTGGAGGGCTCCTCGGGCAAGGGCGGCCTACGTCTTCGCAGGCTCTTTCAGGATGGCCGGGTCGAACGGCGACCGGCTGAACACCTCGCGCAGCATCGGCTCGAAATACGCCAGTGGCTTGGTCGGCGTGGCCGGGTCGAAGGCGGCTTGGTCGTAGCGCTCGCAGAAGCGGGTGCAGGATTCGAACCACGGGTGGTCTTTGTAGGCCAGGTAGCCGTTCGGGTCGCGCCCATAGAAGTGCGCGTAGTACTGCATCTGGAACAGGCCATGCATTTCGATGATCCAGGTGACTTCGGCCCGCACATAGGGGCGGATGATGGCGGCGGCCAGTTGCGAGTGGTTTTCGGGCGCGAGTTCGTCGCCGAGGTCATGCACCAGGGCCGCCACGATGGTCTCGATGTCGGCGCCATCGGCCTCGGCCAGGGTGGCGCTTTGCAGCGAGTGCGCCAGCCGGCTGACCTTGTAGCCCTGCAGCGAATCGCCCAGGCGCTCCAGAGCCACCAGCAGGCGATCGGGTAGTTCCCGGATGTAGTCGGTCTCGAGCTTGTGCAGGAAGTGGTATTCCTGCGCGGTGCCATGTTTCATCTGCACGAAGTCAACGGTTTCCATGGTTCTGCTCCAGGAGGGGGTTAGTGGGCGGAGAGGCGGCGCTTGAGCACCCGGTACAGGCTGCGCGGGCCATCGCGATCAATATAGCAGCCTTGCAACTGGCGGTGGCCCTCGGAGGGGTCGAACGAGGTGCGGCCATGCAGCACGCGGTTGTTGTCGAACATCATCAGCTGGCCTGGGTCGAGCTTGAAGCGCAGCTCGTATTGCGGGTCCTCGAGCAGCTGGCCGAAGCGCTTGCGTGCCCGATGGTAGCGCTGCGTGTCGGCGTCTGACATCAACGGGATGTCGTCCAGCCGCGGGCTGTAGTGCACGCCGATCATCTGCCCCATTCCATCGAGTTCGATCATCGGCTTGACGGCCACCAGCTGCGTCGTCGCATCGCGGTACTCGAAGCGCACCGGGATGCGGCCCAGAAGCGCAAAGCCCTCGGGGTCCTCGCGCAGCAGCTGCTCGGCCACCGCCAGGCTGTCGACCAGCGTGGACAAGCCGCCCGAGGTTTCGTTCTGCAGGCAGTGCAGCAGTTGCAGACCCGGCACGGGCGTGCGGTAGGGGTTGTCGGTGTGCGGGCCGAGTGCGACCGGGCGGTAGGCCAGATCGGTCGAGTTCGGGCGCGAGTAGACCTCGAAGAAGCTGCCGAAATTGGTATCGCGCACAAAGCCGAAACGCCGCGCGATGTCCAGGATCGCCTGCGGGTCGGTGGGTGTGGCGTGGATCAGCACGAAGCCGAGTTCGATCAGATCGCGGACGGCGGCAAAAAGCTTGTCATCCCGGCCCAGCTCCGGCCACTGGTGGATGGGCAGCGGCGACAGATTGGCGCGCCAGGCACGGGTCGGCGGGCAGCCTTCATCGAGCACCGCGCCGCCGATGAGCTCTTGCGGGTCGAACACAGCGCAGTGCCCGTCGCTGAACGTCAGGCGAAGCTGCCCGCCCTCGGTACGCGCGTCGGTCAGCGCCAGGTCGTCAGGAAGCTGGTGCGGGTTCGTCAGGCGCTGGCCTGTCACTTCGTCCCGCTCCTGTGGGTCGGGACTACGGGCCCTCAGCCACAGGGCCGGCAAGGGGCGCGCGCCCTGCGCATCTTCAAGTACCAGTTGCGGCGTCGCGCTGCCCGCAGTGATTCGAATTTCCGGCATGTCGTCGTCCTGGTGGTGGTGCGGGCCCGGGCGGAGCCGCATTGCGCGTGCAGTGTGCGGCCTGCGGGAAGCGGTGACAAACGAAGAATCATTCGGCACAGAATTAGCGCCGCTAATGGCTCGCTGGCAGCAAAATCGGGGGCGCTGCAACCTGCGGCGCTCCCCACCGAGGTCTTCGTTCATGCATGTCCCCCTGTCTGGCACCGCCGGCAAGACCCCGCGCTACCTGGCCATCGCAGCCGAACTGGCCCAGGCCATCGAAAGCGGCCAGCTGGCGCCTGGTGAGAAACTGCTCCCGCACCGGGTGCTGGCCAAGCAGTTGGGGGTCACCACCGGCACCGTAAGCCGCGCCTATGCCAGCCTGGAACGCCAGGCGCTGGCCACCGCCCGTGTCGGCGACGGCACCTTCGTGCGCAACCGGGACACCAGCACCGAAGACGCCGCCACCGCAGCGACCGCACAGGCGATCGACCTGGCCCACAACATCGCCATCCCGACCGACGAGACCGGCGCACTGCTGCGTGCGATGACCAGCCTGGGCCAGTCTCCGGCACAGATGGCACGGGTGCTGAAGTACCAGCCCGAAGCCGGTGCCACGCAGCACCGCATGGCCGGCGCACGCTGGCTGCAGCGCTTCGGCACCGGCGGCAGTTGGGAGCGCGTGATGGTCACCCACGGCGCCCAGCATGCCCTGGCCGGCGTGCTGCGCACCATCGCGCGCCCGGGCGACACCTTGCTCACCGAGCCGCTGAGCTACCCCGGCATGCTGGCGCTGGCGCGCTCACTGCGGCTGCAGGTCGTCGGGCTGCAAATGGACGCGCAGGGTATCTTGCCGGAAGCGCTGGACCGCGCCGCCCAGACCTTCAACACCAAGCTGCTGTTTTGTTGCCCGACGCTGCACAACCCGACCACCAGCACCATGGACACGGTCCGCCGCGAGGCCATCGCCGCCGTGGTCCGCAAACGCAAACTGCTGCTGATGGAAGACGTGGTCCATGCGGCGGCGCTGCAGCACCCGCCGCTGGCGCTGTCCACACTGGTGCCAGAGCAGTCCTTCCTGATGGCGAGCTTCAGCAAGGTCATGGCACCAGGGCTGCGGGTGGGATACCTGGAAGCAGCGCCGCAGTGGCTGGACAAGGTGGCGTCCAGCATTCGCGCCGATTGCTGGATGGTGGCGCCGCTGATGCCCGAGATCGCCACCCGCTGGCTGGACAGCGGCGACGCCGAGCACCTGATCGCGCTGCAGCGCCAGCAGATCGCCGAGCGCCTGGCCGTGGCACGCCGGGTGCTCAGCGGTGTCGAGATGCGCTGGGCCGCCGACTTCCCGCATGTGTGGCTGCCTTTGCCAGACGCCTGGCGCGCCGGCAGGTTCGCCGCCACGCTGCGCCGCGCCGGTGTGCTGGTGCGCACCATGGAACACTTCGCGGTCGGGCGCAGTCCGGTCCCTGATGCCGTGCGCATCAGCCTGAATGCCACCGCGTCGCTGGAACAACTGCGCAACGGGCTGCAGATCGTGGCCATGACGGTCAAAGACCCGGCGGCCGCGGTGATGGATCCCTGAGCTGCCGACGCTTGCTCTGCTAGCGCAGCGCCGCGCGGTCGATCGGCGTGCCGACCACGAAGACGCAGTCGCCCTGCTCGGTGACCGGAATCGCCTTGGTCACCACCACGATGCCGTCCACTGGCGAGCGCAGCAGCTCGGCCGGACGGTCCGGCCGGTCCATAAACCACAGCCGGCCGACGGGCTGGCCGGCGGCCACGCGCTCGCCCGGCTCCAGCATCGCTTCGAACATGCCGTCCTCGGGCGACACCACGATGTTGCGCGGGTCGCGCCCATCGATGATCACCGCCGGCGGCAGTCCCAGCGAGGCGCGCGTCTGCACTTCTCCCTTGCACACGCCGACATGGCGCAGCACATTGTTGAGCCCGTTCCAGGCCAGCCGGTGAATCGGCGCTGGCGTTCGACCGCCACCGCCGAGCTCGGTGGTGATCACCAGTTTGCCCTGGTTCTCGGCTTCCACCGGCAACAAGCCGTTGCCATTGACATCGATGTAGAGATAGTGGTGGTCGGTGCACCAGGCTTCCATGGCTTCGAGCATGGCCCGGCGCTGCGCCGGGTCGTCGACCACATGCATGTGCGAGCAGGGCAAAAACCACGCGCTGCGGCCCCCGGAGTGCATGTCGATCACCACGTCGGCCATGGGGAACAGCACACGGGTGAGGTAGTCGGCCAGTTGTTCGTGCGGCGGGCCGTCCGGGCGACCGGGGAACGAGCGATTGAAGTTCGCGCCCGAGGGCCAGTTGCGGGTGTTGCCCTTGGAGGCGGCGGGCGACAGCAGCGGGACCACGATGACCCGGCCGGTCACCTGCTCGGGCTGCAACTCCTGCAGCAGGCGCATCGCAGCCACCTGCCCCTCGTACTCGTCACCGTGGTTGCCAGCCAGCACCAGCACCGTCGGCCCAGCACCGTTGACCACGCAGCCGATATGGATGAAGGTGCTGGCCCAGCCTGCGGTGTTGGTGATCTTGTTGATGCGCAGGTGGCCGACGCGTTTGCCGCTGGCTTGCAGGTCGATGCTGCAGGAGACGGTGGGGGGGCTCAGGGTAGACGTCATGCGAAGGCTCCTGGTGGATTTGAATTATTGTATACAGTATCCCCTCGGACGCGGAGGCCCCGACGTCTTTAAAACACCCAGGCCCGTTGTCACTTGCCTGGCAGGTAGCCTTGCATTCTAGTAAGCACCCAACCGCGCTACTGCACCGACCCAACCGCGCTACTGCACCGCGTTGGGCCGCCCGATCGCCTCGGCGACCACCACCGCCTCCAACAGGCCGGTATCACCCACCGCATTGGGAAGCAACTGCTTGCTCACCGTGACACGCACCTCCGGGTCCGGCGCACCCATGTGCACCACTGCGTCGATCGCAGTCTGGCGCGCCAAGCTGGTGGCGGCTTCCAGCGCCGCCTGCGGGTCGGTGAACTGGCGTGTGCCCACCGCAGAATGCAGCAGAAACAGGCCACTGCCGTCCCCCGCCACCCGCACCGTCACGCGCTGCGCCACCACGCCGGTCGCCGCACCCACGGCATTGGCCACGTCGCAGTGTTCCGGGAACACCACGTCGCAGCCCAGGCGGCGCCCGACCTCGCGGTAATACACCGGCACCGGACCGCCGACCGCCACCACCGGAATGGTCGGTGTGATCGTGATGCGGGCCAGCCCCAGGGCCGGCGCACCAGCGCAGACGGCGTGCACCAATTTGTCTTCGCGCAGGTGCTCGCCGAACGCGGTGTCCAGGATGGCGCGTGCGCTCAGGCGCACCGTCTCGCTCCACACGTCGTGCGCGAATTGCCGTGTGCGCTCGGGCGTGGGGAACTTCATGTCGCGCAGCCGGCAGCCCAATTGCGCCGCCATCTGCGCGGCCGGCGCGGACCAGTTGTCCTGCAAGCCGAGCACATGCGCCGCATCCGAGGGCGTGAAGGCCGCCAGCTGCAGCAGGCCCTTGCGCTTGAGTGAGGCCACTGCTCGCTGCGCAGCCAGTGAAGGCGCCAGCCGCCGCAAGGGCAGCGGGCTCTCGGTGACCTTGTCCAGCACCTCGCGCTCGCGCGCCGTGAGTTCTGCCGCGGCTCCCATACCGCTGCGGGCGCCGAAGGGCAGCACCACGAAACGCCCGTGCAGCGACGAACCGCCATCTACATCCGCCAGATCCGCCTCCAGCAACGCCAGCAGCTCGGGACAGCGCGCGCCCAGCAGCGCCACCGGCACCACCCGCTGCGGCCCGACCGTGAGCTTGCCGCCGGCCCCGAGGTGGATCTCGCTGTCGCCGCCCAGACCCACGGTGCGCACATCGATGGCGCGCACCATGGTGCGCCAGCCGCCGACCTCTGCCCCCTGGGCGGTGACCTGTGGCCGGCCGTCCAGCAAGATGCCCAGGTCGGTGGTGGTGCCGCCCATGTCAGACAAGATGAAGCTCTGCAGGCCCGACAACCACTGCGCCCCGACCAGGCTCGCAGCCGGCCCGGACAACACGGTCTCGATCGGCCGCGTGGCCACGGTCTCGGCCAGTGCCAGCGTGCCATCGCCCTTGACGATCATCAGCGGGCAGCGGATCTGCAGCTGCGCCATGGCACGCTGCACCGCCTCGATCAGCGTGGTGACACGCGCGATCAGCCGGGCGTTCAGCGCCGCCGTCAGGGCGCGGCGTGGCGCATCCAGGTCGGACGACAGCTCGGTCGACAAGGTGACCGGCTTGCCGGTACGCGCGACGATGTGTTCGCGGGCGGCATGTTCATGCGCCGCATTGCGCACCGCGAAGGTGGAGGCCACGGCGAAGGCGTCGACCTTCGCGGCCATGCGGTCGAGTGCGGCGTCCAGCGCCGTCAGGTCCAGCGGCAGGCGTGCATCGCCGTTATGGTCGTGCCCGCCGGCGATCACCTCGACCGGCAGGCCAGGGAAGGCCTGCGCGATGCCGGTGCGCTCGACCATCGGCGCGTCGAACCCGATCAGCAGCACGCCAACCGCACTGCCATGGCCCTCGACCACCGCATTGGTGGCCAGCGTGGTCGACACCGAGACCAGCCCGATGTCTTGCGCCTGCAGGCCCTGCGGCAACTGCGCCACCGCCCGCGTGATAGCCTCGGTCACGCCGATGGCCAGATCGCCCTTGGTGGTGATGGCCTTGGCCCGCGCCACCACGCGGTGGCCCCGGGCCTCGATGATGGCGGCATCGGTGTAAGTGCCGCCGGTGTCAACACCGATCAGATAGGACGAAGAGGAAGACATGCCGGGTTTGACGTGGAACAGGGGCGCTAGGATACTGCAGCCGTGAAGACCCTCCTGCGCCAGGAACTCGGTGGCACGCCCCCCCGCGGCCCCGGCGAATGCCTGCTTGCGCTGTGGCTCATGAGCGATGTACAGGTACTCGACGCCGCCTCCCCGGCGCGTTGCGAATGGGTCGAGCTGCTGGGCGACGACCCGGCTTGGCAGCCGCTGCTGCACATGCACCGGCCCTACGAGGCGCTGACGCACTGGGCGCTGGCAGCCCACATCGCGCGGGTGCGGCGCGACCCCTGCAGCCCGCACAGCCGCCGCCCTTATGACCTGGCTCTGAGCCTGGGCGACAACATCGACAACGCACAGCACAACGAACTCGACGCCTTCCTGGCCATCGTGGCAGGCGGGCAGGCGCAGCTGTCGGCCTGGGGCAGCGCGCAGGATGCGTCCGGCTGGG
>Ga0209181_10007205_pt1 | contig 15334 bp, 14 predicted proteins | sample MAT05_FD_187208 | JGI IMG/M metagenome (GOLD analysis project Ga0209181, IMG submission 187208) | Freshwater microbial communities from Lake Fryxell liftoff mats and glacier meltwater in Antarctica - MAT-05 (SPAdes) (version 2) | ecosystem: Environmental > Aquatic > Freshwater > Ice > Liftoff... | reverse complement strand
GGCGACGACCCTGTGGCTCGATCCCGTGCCCACGACCTCCGAGCGGAGTCTACAAGAAGAGCTCGTGCGGCTCTTCAATGAACGGTCGCTGTCGATTCGGGGGCGACGGCTCTACCTGAGGCTGAACAATCCACCATGAGAAACGCCGTCGTTGCGGGTTTCCGGCCGAGAATCCGGTTCCCTGTTTAGACGATCGGTTCGCTGCCCTCGGTGCGCACGCGCAGCATGACCTCGAGCATCCCCAGATCAAAAGGCTTGTCGAGGGCGGGGTTGGGCACCGACGCGAGGAAGTCCCGGGCCCGCTGGGTGAAGGTGCCGCCGGTCATGAAGATGATCCGCTCGACCAGGTCGGGGTCGGTCTCTTTCAGGACCTTGTAGACGTCCATCCCCGTCATCTCGGGCATGATCAGATCGCAGAGGATGGCGTCGAAGAAGGGCGCGCGGCGGAGGCGGGCGATGGCGTCGCGGCCGTTGTTGAGCACCTCGACTTCGAACTCGGGCTCGAGGGAGCGGCCGAGGGCGGCGGCGAGGACGGGCTCGTCGTCGACGACGAGGAGGCGGCCGCGCGGCGCGCGCGGAGGTGGGATCGTGGAGCGGCGCTCGGACCACGAGGGGCGCAAGGGAGGCTCGATCGCGGCGACGCCGGGGAGGAGGACGCAGACGTTGAACGCGCGGACGAGGCGGGCGCGCCGTTGGAGGTCGTTCGAGGCGATCTCGATCGCCTCGTCGAGCACGCGGCGCACGTCGACCGGGCCGCGGCGCTCGGTGTCGACGCGCGAAAATGCCTTCAGATCCTGGACGATCACGCGCACGCGATCGACACCGACGCGGGCCTCGCGGAGGCGCATGACGAGATCGGCGCAGGGGGTGGCGGGCTCGTCGCCGAGGGCGCGCTCGCCGATCTCGCGGAGGACGAAGTCGAGGTTCAAGAGCACGTACGAGAGCGGGTTGTTGATCTCGTGGGCCACACCCGCGGCGAGCGTGCCCAGCGAGGCGAGGCGGTCGACCTCGGTCAGCCGCGCCTCGGATCGCTTGAGCGCCGCCTCGGTCCGCCGTCGCTCGTGATGTCGATGGCCACGCCGATGACCTCGACCACCTCGCCGTCGGGGCCGCGCACCGGCGTGTAGCGCGTCTCGTAGTGGAGCTCGGAGGAGGCGATCTGGACGGTCGAGGTGAAGGACTCGCCCCGGAGCGCGGCGCGGGCGTCGACGGCGATCTGCGGTGTGGTGCGGTAGAGGTCGAAGACCGATTTGCCGAGCAGTGACCCCGCGGTGACGCCGAGCGCGTCGAGGCCGCGCCCCTCGCCCATCGTGAAGCGACCCTCGGCGTCGAGGGCGAAGAGGACGATGGGCGCGTGCGCGACGACGCTGGAGAGGCGGCCCTGCGCCCGCGCCAGCGCGCTCTCGAGGGCGCGGCGCTTCCAGGCCTCGCCGAGCCGGGCGCCCACCGAGGCGAAGACCGCCGCCAGCGCCGGCTCGACGGCGCGCGGCCGAAGAGCTCGATCACGCCGACGATCCCGCTCCCCGCGGTGAGCGGGAACGCGCACGCCAATCGGAGCCCGTCCTTCGCGGCCCAGAAGGCGCGGTGGAAGCCGGGCTGCGCGCCGAGATCGGGGATGGAGCGCAGCGCCGCGCTCGCCCAGGCTCCGAGGGCGCCGAACCGGCTCCTCGAGATCATCCCCTCCGGGCCGACTTCGCCTTGTGATACGGGTGGCGAGGGAGCTGCTCCTCGCATGCCCATGAACAGGATCGCAGACGCCTCCACAGCGAACGCGTTGAAGCGCCCGAGCAGCAGGCCGGAGCCTTCCCTGATCGCCGCGCTCACCATCGCCTCCCATCCGACGGCGCAGCGCGTCGGCGAGCGGTTTGCTCTCACCGCGCTCGGCGCCGGCAAAGAGGTGGAGCTTGCCCGCAACAGCCCCGACTTCGTCAAGCCCGGGCGCGCGCTGGGGACGCCGCTCGGCGATCCCTTCCTGAGCCGTAAGCCGATCCGCCTCGCGCCCGCGGGAGAGGGCCGCATCCGCTTGCTCGTCGAGGAGGGCAGCACCGCGGTGGTCGTCGGCGTGCCGATCCGCGGCGTGCTGGAGATCGGGGTCAAGGAGCTCGCGGCGGGCGTGCCGATCGAGCTCGCCGATCGGGTGTTGCTGCTGCTGCATCAGCTCACCCTCGAGACGGAGCTCCGCGCCGATCGTCTCGGGATGGTGGGCGACAGCGCCGGGATCCGGCAGGTGCGCGCCCACGTCGAGCGGATCGCCGACCTCAACGTCCCCGTGCTCATCCGCGGGGAGACCGGCACCGGCAAAGAGCTGGTCGCCCGCGCCATCCACGATCGGAGCCCGCGCAACCGCGGCCCGTTCGTGAGCGTCAACCTCGGCGCCATCCCGCGCGATCTCGCGGCCGCCGAGCTCTTCGGCGCGCAGCGGGGCGCGTTCACCGGGGCGACGCGCGATCGCGAGGGCTTCTTCCGCGCCGCGCGCGGGGGCACGCTCTTCCTCGACGAGGTGGGCGAGGCCTCGCCCGAGGTGCAGGGGATGCTGCTCCGGGTGCTCGAGACCGGCGAGATGTACCCGGTGGGCGGGCAGTCGCTGGTCGCCACCGAAGTGCGGCTGATCGCCGCCACCGACGCCAACCTCGAAGAGCACATCCGCGAAGGGCGCTTCAAGGCCCCTTTGCTCCATCGCCTCGGCGGCTACGAGATCCGTTTGCCGAAGCTCTGCGAGCGCCGCGAGGACATCGGGGTGCTCTTCTACCACTTCGCCCGCGAGGAGCTCTTAGCCATCGGCGAGGTCCACCGCCTCTCGCCCGAGGATCCTTACGCCGATCCCTGGTTGCCCGCCTCGCTGGCCGCTCGCCTCGTCCGCTTCGCCTGGCCGGGGAACATCCGCCAGCTCCGCAACGTGACAAGGCAGCTGGTGATTGGCAGCCGCGGGCGCGCCCAGATCACCCTCGATCCGCGCCTCGCCGCGGAGCTCGACGGAGGCTCGGCGCCTCCGCCTCCTCCCGAGCACGACTCGGGGATCAAGCTGCGGCGCAAGCCGTCCGATATCGCCGAGGCCGAGCTGGTCACGGCGCTGCGCGAGAGCGCGTGGGACATGAAGGGGGCGGCCGACAGGCTCGGGATCCCGCGGTCCTCCATCTACGACGTGATCGAGCGCTGCCCGGGGATCCGCACCGCCGGGGATCTGAGCGCGGCCGAGATCAAGCAGTGCTATCTGGAGTGCGAGGGCGATCTCGAGGCGATGGTGCAGCGGCTCGAGGTCTCCGGGCGGGCGCTGAAGCGGCGGCTCAAGGAGCAGGGCCTGGGGACGAAGCGTGCCTGATCCGCGAGGGCCTGACGCGTCGAGGGGCGCTGGTCGACGCGTCGAGGGGCGCTGGTCGACGCGTCGAGGGGCGCCACGATGAGGCGTCTACGCGAGAAATGAAGCCTCGACGAGGCCCTCGACGCCTGGCACATCGCTTGCCAATTCCCGCTGAGTTACACGACAGTACTTTAACCCACAGACCAAGGAGCATTCCATGACGACGCGTAACGTCTCCGTGACCACGACCGGGTTCGAATCGCAGGATACCATTGCCGCCATCGGTGATCCGATCGTGTTCACGTGCGTCGGCGTGACGTCGGCGGACGTCTCGTTCGGCTCAGATCTGTTCGAGGGCACCAGCCCCTTCACCGTGGTGTCAGGCACCCCGGTCACGCGCAACGTCCTCACCACCGCCAAGGAATCCAACGAGATCAGCTACAACACGAACCTGAAGGACAAGATGACGGGCACCATCAAGGTAGGAGGCACCGGGGAGAGCTGACCGCGCTACTGCGGCGAAGAACGCCTCACCGCGAGCACGGCCTGGCTCCTCCAGACGTGCTCGAGGTTGGGATTGGCCGCGAGCGCCTTGTTGAAATCCTCCACCGCTCGCCCGCTCAGCTCGCGTTGTGGTTCCGGGAGGACAGCGACCTCCGACTGAGCAAGTAAAAGGCTCGCGCGGGCGACGCGCGCGTCAGGCCACGCGGGCCTCGCCGCCAGCACCTGATTCACCAGCGTGAGCCCGCGCGTAAGCGTCGGGCGGGGATCCCGCCCTGTCGCCGCCTGCCACAGCGCCCATTCCCGGCAAAAATGGGCAAACCCAATCCGGTAGGTCTGGTTCTCGGGCGCGAGATCGATCGCCTTCTGCAGCTCCTCGGCGGCGCCCTCGAAGTCCTCGGGCCTGGCTTGCTTCCGCCCGGCCACGTAGCGAGCCCTCGTCCCCCGCGCCTCGCCGAGGTAGCGGTGAGACTGGGTGTCACGCGGGTTGCGCTTGAGCGCCTGGTCGAGCGCCGCGGTGGCCTCGGCCAGGCTCGGCGTCGGATCGCCCGCGTGCGTGAGCGCGAAGACCGCGTGGAGGACGTGGATCTTGCCCAGGTTGGCCCAGGGGGGCGCGTGCTGCGGTATCCGCTCGATGGCCTTCCGGATGATCGGGACGGCTTGAAGCACCGTGGGGCCCGGATCCTCGCCGCGGGCGAGCTGGTAGAGGGCGCGCTGGACCAGGCTCTCGCCGACGTTGTGGTACCCAAAGCCATGCTCCGGCGCGGCGGCGATGGCCTGCTCGAACTCCGCGCGAGCCTGGTCGAGGAGCGGAGTCGGTTCGCCGCCCCGATCCCACGCTTCCTGCGCCAGACCCATCAACACTCCCCCCGCGCCGTTGTGGAGGTGCGGCAACTTCGGGTTGATGGAAAGGCCCTCGCGATAGAGATGGAGCGCCGCCTCGAGGTCCGGCCGGGCGTCCCCGCCGCGATCGCGCTTCCGCTCGGCCATGCTCCCATGGATCTCTCCCGCGGAGTAATAGGGCACCACCTGTTGGGGGTTCCGGACCCTCGCCTTGTCGAGCGCGCTCAACGCCTTCTCGAGGTCGCCCTCGGGATCCTTGCAAATCGGCTGCGAGGCGCGCGTGAAGTAGGTGGTGCCGAGGTTGATCCAGGCCGCCGTCTGGCGATCGTCGAGGCGGATCGCTTCGAGGTAGGCCTCGATGGTCTTGCCCCGGTTGGGGAGCGAATCGAGGCCGATCTGATCCTCGTAGTCGGCCCAGACCTGGAAGCACAGGCCGAGATAGAGGTGGTCTTCGTAGCCGCGATCCGCGGGGCCGATGCCCTCGAAGATCGCGATGGCTTTGCGGAGCTCGGCGCGGGGATCCTGGTTGCGCTCCTGGCGATATCCCCCCCACTGGTAATAGCTCCGCCCGATCTCTTGCCGGGCCCGCAGCCCCGAGGGCGCCACCACGACGGCGCGCTCGGCCGCGGCGACGGCCTTGCCGAGGAGGTCGTCCACCGCGCCGCCCTGGTTCGCCAGGTGCTCGGCAAAGCGGCGGTAGAGGCGCGACTCGAGGATGAGAGAGGTGTAGTTGTCGGGCGACGCCGCGAGCGCGCGCCGCACCGCCTCCTCGCCGCGCTCGAAGTGGGGTTTGACGTCGCCCTGCCCGTAGAGCTCCATCTGCAGCGCCGCGTACTCCAGCTCTCCCATCGCCGAGAGCACGGAGGGCGCGCTCTCGCCGATGGTCCCCGCCGCGGCGTACGCCGCGCGGCCAGCCTCGAAGTCGGCGACGGCCCCCTCGCGATCTCCCTGGCTCCAGCGCTGCGAGGCCCGGGCCACGAGGATGTCGCCGCGCAGCGCGGGGGCCTCGTAGAACCAGGGCAAGCCGCCGCCGAGGGCGTCGAGCTGCTTCAAGGCCTCTTCAAAGCGGCCTTCGTAGAAGGCGACGAGCGCGGCCACGTACCCGGTGGAGGGCACGTCGGCCCCCGCGCTCTGCTGGAGGTAGGCGAGCGCTGGATCCCGGTAGCGGCGCTCGAGATCGCGCTTCTTCTCTTCCCGCAGCTCTTTGTGCTCGATCCGGTCCGCCTCGCGCAGGTGCGATTGGTAGAGGTGCCCTGTCACCAGCGCCAGCGCGTAGGCGACTCTCGGCTCGTGGAACCCGTGCTGCCACGCCGAGTCGAGGTACTCCAGCGCTTTCGGCTCGTCGTCGAGGGCCAGATAGCCGCGCCCCAGCGCCGAGTGGCCCGGCCCTAGCGCGACCGGGCCCGCCCGCTTGATCTCCGCGTCGAGCTCCGCCATCCGCGCCCGGATCGCCTGCTGATCGCCGCGAATGTCGTGGAGCGGCGACAGGGCCGAGTACCGCGCCATCGACTCGATCCGCTCCACTAGCTCGGTGAACCGCCGCGCCAGCGCCTCGCGGTGCGCCGCCTCGCTGCGCACCTTCTGCCCCCATCCGAGCGCCGAGAGCACCAGCGCCGCGGCGACCAGCCCCACGGCCACGAGGCGCCGGTGCTTCACGAGCCGCTTGCGCAGCCGATACCCGAGGCCCGCGACGCGCGCCTGGACCGCGTCGCCGTTGAGGAACCGCTCCAGATCCTCGGCCAGCGCGCGCGCCGAGTCGTAGCGGGCAGAGCGGTCCTTCTCCAGGCACTTGAGGGTGATGGCCTCGAGATCCGCCGGGATGTCTCGGTCCAGCGCGCGCGGCAAAGGCGGCTCTTCGGTCGCGATTCGACTCACCACCTCGAGCGCGTTGCTGCCCGAGATCGGAGGCGCGCCGGTGAGCACGGCATAGAGCGTGGCGCCGAGGCTGTAGACGTCGGCCCGGCGATCGAGCTTGCTCACCTCGCCGCGGGCCTGCTCGGGAGACATGAAGTGCGGCGTCCCCAGCACCGTGCCTGTCTCGGTGGCTCCCCCCGTGAAGGAGCGTGCCAGTCCAAAGTCCATGACATGCGCCCTGAGCTCCCCACCCTCGGTCCGCTCGACCATGAGGTTGGCGGGCTTGAGGTCGCGGTGGATGATCCCCTGGCGGTGGGCCTCGTGGACGCCGAGCGCGGCGTCGCGGAGGAGCTTCGCCTTCTGCTCGACGGTGAGCCGGCGCTGGATCGCGCTGAGCGACTCGCCGTCGATGTACTGCATGGCGATATAGACCTCGCCCTCGATCTCGCCGACCTCGTAGACCTTGCAGACGAGCTCGTGGCTCACCCGCGCCTGGGCGCGCGCCTCGGAGATGAAGCGCGGGATCGAGCCCGGATCGTCGCCGCGAATGAACTTGATGGCGACGTCGCGCTGGAGCCGGACGTCGCGCGCGAGGAACACCATGCCCATGCCGCCCTGGCCGAGGAACCGGATCGGCTGGTAGCGCTCCCAGCCAGTCACGGGGAAGGCGGGCTCGCCCTGATTGGCCTGAGCGCGGCCGGAGCGAGGGTAATTTTTGGCGACGGTCTCGGCAGGGTCCGGGGCCTTCTCGTCCGGGTTATCCGGGTTACCCGGGTTATCCGGAGCGTGGCCGGGCCGGACGTGATTGCGGATGACGGTCGCGGCGGGCTCCGTGGGCTGCTCGCCGACCAAGCGCAGCGACGCGAGCGTCCCGGTGGAGACCTTGCCCCGCTCGACGAGCAGATCGAGGGGGCTCCGCCCCAAGCGGACCGCCTCCTCGCCGAGGGCGTTCGCCTCGTCGCGGGTGAGGATCCCCTCTGCAACGGCGACGCGCAGCTCCGCGTCGTGGTCCGCTCTCATGCCGGCGAGCGTATCTCCGGAAGCGGCAGTTTGTGAGTCACTCTGTTGGGCTTGGTGGCCCGCCTCGCGGCGAGGTCGGCGCGACGCTCACTCGGCGGCCATCACGCCGCTGTCGCGACGGAGGGCGCGGCGCGCGGTGAGGATCCGCTGCTCGACCACGCAGGCGACCTCGTCGTCGAAGAGCAGCGTGTTGTGTCCACGATCCTTCATCACGATCACGTCCCCGCCGGGGAGGGCGTGGGCGATCGGCGATTTCACCAGCGAGTCCGCGCCGGCGATGATCGAGAGGTGCGGCACCGCGTGCGACCCGCTGCGGAGGCGGAGGCGGCGGAGCAGCGGGCTCTGCGGATCGAGATCGCGCGCGCCCTCGAAGCCGAGCCACGCGGCGCGGGGGACGCCGGCGAACGGGCTCGAGAGGGAGATGGTCTGGACCACGCGGGCGTCGACCGTCTCCTGCGCGTAGTAGCGCGCGACGATGCCGCCGAGGCTGTGGCCGACGAGGTGAATGCGCGTCGTCCCGGGCAGATCGTGGAGGAGCACCGTGAGGCGCGCGGCGATCGCGTCGACGCCGGGGCCGGGCGCGTACGAGAGCGCGGCGGCGTGGATGCCCACGTGGCGCATGATCTGAGCGCGCATCGGGCGGAGCACGCCGGCCGAGGCGAAGAGGCCATGGAGGAAGACCACGACGTCGTCGTCGTCGCCGACGTTGGCGGGGATGACCGGCGCGATCATGTCGTGACGCAGCAGCCAGGCCTGGCGCGCGAACGCCATCGCCTCGCGCCCGGCGACCAGGAAGGGCAACGCGAACCCGGGGCGCGCGCTCGACTGGGCAGGTTTGGTCCTCGTCGACATCCCTCAACGACGTATCATACCAGCGCCGCGGCTGATGAATTCTGGACAGCGCGAAGCTCTATTCGCGCGGGCGTCAGACATGGAAGCTCGGGAAAGCGGAGGACACGGCGTAGACGATTACACGGTCGAAAAGAGTGATCGAGCGCTCGAGCTCCGCGCGGGGCTACCCCATCCAGAAAAACACCACGGTCATTCGCCGTTCGGCCAGCGCCACCCCGCAGTACGCGCTCGCGCTGTGAATGAGCGCCGAGCGGTACACGAGTAGCCGGTTGAAGCGGTGGTCGACGCGCATATCTTCGACGAACGTGTTCGGCGGCACGACGCGCATTCCAAGCGCGTCGACCAGGGTCGCGTGGGGCGGCGACACGTAGTTGCCGCCGGGCTGCCCGTTCGGCTGGCGCACGCGGTAAAACGACGTCCCGCACTGCGGCGGCGCGCTGGGCGACAGGTAGAGCACCGCCGCGTAGTTGCAGAGCAGGCGTGAGTCAGTGTGCGGGCGTATGCCGCTCTCGTGGGCGCCCACGAGCTGGACACAGTTGTTGTTGAGCGTCGTCCCCTCCGGCGACGCTCGCTGGGTCAGCCGCTTTGCCCCGGTTTGTTTTCGCACCCAGGACTCGATCGACTCGAGCTCGTCGGGCAACAGCGCCGGCAAGGCGCGCATCCCCGGCCACCCCTCGTCGCGGTAGGGCGCGCCGAACGTCCAGTCCTTGCGCTGCAGCAGGCGCTCGCGGATCGCGTGCGGGTTCTTGATCGCGTCGTCGAGGATCCAGTAATCGCGCCCCTCTTGAAGCTTGCGATAGGGCAACGCGGAGACCTTGGGGGCGACGGGGCGGTGGGGCAGCATGGCGGCCGGGCGAGTGTACTGCCCGAGGGGCTCGAGGATCCAGCGCACCGTCCACAGCGCGCCGAGACGCGGCCATCCTTGCTGGGCTGCGCGCCTCAGCTCGACATGCCGCAAGTTTAGCAGAATCTGCTCAGCCACGACACGCTCATGCGCGTCCTCGCTCAGCGCGGCCAGATCCTCGACCGCCTGTGGCAGCATCGGTCCCGCCACCATCAGGCGGACGAGGAGGGTGGAGCGATCGCGCGGCAGCTCGCTCGCCACGATCATACCAACGCGGAGAACATCGTCGCTGCAGAAGTAGACGCCCTTGGGCGACCGTGAGGCCAGAAGGGCCAAGGGCCAAGAGGCCGATCTTTTTGCCGAGCTGGTCGAAGCGGTTACGCATGGCGCAGAGGGATCACGTGAAGTGCACGTCAAGAGCACGGGAGCAAAGGGACTGCGGGAGCGATCGCGGGTGGGGCGTACCTGGTCATCGACACGAGCCCGGCGGGCGTTGCGTGCTGACGTGCCGAGTTCCGCTTTTCCTTTCGGGGAGCGGGAGAGCCACCGCGCTGCTCACGCCCGTGGCCGCGCTCCCCTGGACGAAACCGGTGTAACCTGCGCGGATGCCGGAGGTGAAGAGGCGCCCAGGAGCTACGACGCCCCCCACCCCAGGGAGGCTCGTCGGGCTCGCTGCGGCCCTCGCAGCGGCCTTTGCTGTGACTTGCGGGACACCGCCCGATCCCTCTTCGCCCTCTGCACCCGTCGCCGCCCCGCCGACCACGGCCGCGTTGACACGGCCTGGGCCGGCGCCGCGCGGGCGTACCTTCAACGCCGTCGCGGCCAACGCGCAGTGCGAGCGATGCCATGTCGACGTTGCCTCGGAGTGGAGGGAGTCTTTGCATCACGTGGCGCACACCGATCCGATGGTGCAGCACCAGTTCGAGAAGGAGCCTTTCCCGTTCTGCACGGAGTGCCACGCGCCGGAGTCGGACGCGACAGCCCCCGTGCCCGCGGGGCTGAGTCATCTGGGAGTGGGGTGCATCACGTGCCATGTCGTGGGCGATCGGATCCTCGCGACGGCGGCGCCCCGTGCAAACGACGCTCGCGCCTCTTCGCCCCACGCCGTGACCCGGACGGTCGGGTTCGACGGATCGGTGGGGTGCGGCGCGTGCCACGAGCTCGCCTTCCCCGAGGCTGCCCACGAGGCGCATCCTCTCCTGATGCAGTCCACGATGAAAGAGCACGCGAGCTCGAGATATGCCGAGCGTTCGTGCGCCTCGTGTCACATGCCGGTGGTCGCCGGACCGAGCGAGGGCGCGCACCGGAGCCACCACTTCGCGGCCTCGCGCGACGACGCCGTCGTCCGTTCGGCGATCCGGGTCGAGGAAGGCCCGTTCGTGAATGACACGCTCGTCCTGACGCTCCACGCAGGGGAGGTCGGTCATGCCTTTCCGACAGGCGACATGCTCCGCCGTCTCGCGCTCACGATCGATGTCGTCGATGCCAGAGGGGAACCCGTCGAGCACGCCGAACACTACTTCCAGCGTCACTTTGGCTACTCCCGCAAGCCCTTCAAGGCGCCGCGGAAGATCCTGGTGAAGGACGATCGCGTCGGTGGGAGCGGGCCCCCGGTGGTGTTCCGGTACATTGCGCGGGCGCGCCCGCTCGGCGGGCACCTCCGTTATGCGCTCCGCTACGAGCGGGTCTCCGACCCCTCCGGCGGGCCCCATGGGGAGGCCGTCGTCGAGGGATCAATCCTCCTCGCCGAGGGCTCACTCCCGCTCGCGCCGCCGCCGCATTGAATCAGGGGATCAGGGCGCCGGTGGTCAGATCGACGTCGTTGGTCCAGAGGATGGTCCCGAACCCGTCGGCGCCGTTGAGATGGCCAATCGCCATCACTTCGCCGGTCCGGAGCACCGTGAACGTGGCGAGGGAGAATCCGCCGCTGAGGAGTCGCTTCTCCAGCGCTTTGGGGAGGGACGGAGCCACCTTGTCTTCCCCCTGGACCACACGAAAGCTGGGAAGGCGTGGTTTCTGGAAGCTCTCGCGATCCTCGCGATGGGGGCCACGCCACTCGAGGAGACGGTCCTTGGTCCAGGGAAAGATCCCTTCGCTCATCCCGGACACTTCCTTGAGGCCGCTGCTGGACCACGCGTTGTTCTCGTCGAGGACTGCGTATCTCTCCGTGGCAGCGCTCCGGAACCCCGATACATCGTGCAGGAGGAGATGCGGGCGCTTCCCGGTGAGCACGAGGGAGCCGACGCCCGAGGTGTCCATGTGCGAGACGTCGGAGGTCTCCCGCTCGAAATCAGGAGCCCCCTTGACGAGGGGCACGTAGCGGAAGTAGGACGAGACTCCCCCGCCCGGCTCGACGCCCAGGCTGAGCTCGATACCGCCCTCGGTGGCTGTTACGCTGAAGAGCGAATAGATCTGCCCGACGGGGTACATCAGCCCGGTCGTCGGTGCTGACGGCGCGGGAGAGGGCGCGACGGCCGTGGGCGGAGCCGGAGGCGTTGAAGGCGGGACCGTCGCCGTGCTCACGCCGGGCGGCGGAACCACAGGGCTCTTCCCACAGCCCAGCACCATCGCAGCCACCAGACCCAGGAGCGCTCGACCTCGCATCTATGCTGTGTATCCGGAACCGCTCGCGATCACTAGCGCAGAAGGGGGCGCGTCGCGCGCACCTGGCGACCTCGGCGGCCAGCGGGCCGGCGACGTGTCAACGGCCCCGCCGGCGTGGAGCGCTCAGCCCGGCGGGAGCAGCGCGAGGAGGGCTTGCGCGCCAAACTTCTTGTCGAAGACAAGCACGCTCCTGACCATTCTCGAGCTGCCGCGGAGCGCGTTCCCCAGCTCTTCGCCCGTCACGTCGAGCCGGCACGCGAGGAGGCGCTGCGCGTAGCGCGAGAGGAGAGCGTCGCAGTCGCGGTAGAAGCGCGTGCTGCCGTCGTTGGCGAGGAACAGGATCCGGGACACGCGCGCGTTGTGCGGGCTTTCAGGGGACTTCACGCTCGCCGCGTCCAGGCCCTTCTGCTCGTTGGCCAGCTTCTCGGTGAGGAGCTCCAGCCCCTGGCAGGCCTGCCCGGCGGCGAGCGCGCCGCGGAGCGTGCCGCTCAGCGCCTCGGTGATCGGGAGCGTCGCGACCTGGTTGCGGCCGCTCTCCCAGAGCAGGCCCGCGTGGGTCGTGAGGAGATGAACCACGGCGTCATGGCGCGGATCGGCGACGACATCTTTCGGCAATTTGAGTGCGAGGACCACGGCGGGGACGTCTACCAGATCCGCGGCTGCCTGGCGATCCGTCGTATCGACTTCGCCGGAACGGACCCTCGATCAGCCATCCTCTTTGGGTCGCTTGGCCGAAGGCTTCTTGGCTGCAGGCTTTTCGAGCGGGACCGCGCGTCCGGCCGAGAGCGCCTCGCCGACGTCGATGACCGCGAGGCCGCGCCCTTCGTCGCGACCATAGGTGCGCTCCTCGGCCCGTAGTTTCTGCTGGTAATCTTCGAACCACGCCTGGATCGCTGCGCTCACGTCATCCTCCTTGTTCGTCGCCGGCTCCTCGCTTCCGAGCCGGAAGTGTACCAGGAGAGGCGTCGCGATGCTCTTCTCCCACGCGTCGTCCGGCAGCATCGCCAGATCGGCGAGCGCCTCGCGCAGCAGCCGGTCCGAGCCGAGCAGGCGCAAGAGGCGCGAATAGGAGATCCACGGGGAGGAAGCTAATCTATTTGCAGCACGGTGGGCGAGTCAAATCGACGCTGTCGTGATGATTGCGGAGTGGATTAATTAGGCACCTTATTTCCGGGGTTCGCGACCAGGCACATGCGGAAACTATGGTGGCGCCTTAATTCCGAAACTCCGGGTCGAGAGCCCGGAGGAGGCCGCGAGCTTTGGAATCGTGAAGAAGGATCTGGAGGCGCTGGATGCCGCCTACCAGGCCATCACCGGCGCGGACCAGGGCCAGGATCACAAGCAGGCCGCGGCGCCGCTGAGCACGCAGGAGCGGAATCGGACGGCGAATCGGATCCTCGGCGCCGTGGCGCGGATCGCCGGGGCGGGTGGGCTCGAGTTCGCTGAGGATCCGGAGGTGCTCGCGGCGTTCACCGCGTTGAAGCCGGCGAGCAGGAAGAAGAAGGCCACGACAACCCTGGAGCCGGTCATGCAGGCAGAGCCCTTCAAGAAGACCGGATAAGCCCCCGCAAGGTGGTGGCTTGAGGCGGGTCCCCTCCGACCCGCCTCGCCGCCCGCTGGCTCACCCCTCTATCGCCTTCGCCCACGTCTCGTACGCCCGCCGGCACGCGTGCAACACAGGGCTTTTCCTCGTCTCCCCCATCGGCACAGGCGCCGCAGTGACCGCGAGGAGGGCGGCGCGCGCCGCGCGGCGTTCCCAGGTGTCGGCGGGGAGCGCGGCTTGCTCGGCGAGGGCTTCTTCGAGCAAGGTGCCTGTTCCCAGGAGCCGCAGGAGGAGCGTGGCGCGGGTCCTGGGGAGCTCGGAGAGGATGATGGCGTTCCTGGCGATCACCGGAGAGCTGACGTAAAGGCCGCTGGGCTGGCCTGGGTCGAGGCCGAAGCCGCGGATCAGCATCTCCGAGGGATCGGGGCTGATGATCCAGGACGGCGCCATCTCCGGACTCGGGATCGGCGAAGAGGGCGCCGGATCGTTGGCGCTCCGGCGCGGCTCCCAGCCGTGGATGACCTCGCGCTCGTGGTCGATGCGGTAGGCGAGGTGGAGCGTGCAGGCGCCCGCGAAAGCCTCGCGCAGGAGGGCGACCGCGAAGCGCGCGTGAAGGGTGCGCGACATGGCCTATGGATCTTCGGTGTCGGTCTCAGGGTCGTCGAAGGACAGGGCGTCGACCTCGCCCCAGAGGTCGTCCAAGTCGAGCATCATGGCCTCGCAGCCGGGCGCGGCGACCGTGCCCGTCGAGGCCGAGAGCGCGATGGTGTAGCGGCCGTCCGCCCCGAGCTCGAGGATCTCGACGAGGCGGGTTCGGGGGTCGAGCAACCAGTAGAATCGAACGCCGAATTGCGCGTATTCCCGGAGCTTCTCGACGCGATCGCGGTGAACGTCTTGCGGGCTCGGGGAGGCGACCTCGACCACCACCATCGGCGGCGTGCGCGAGAGGCCGGCGTTGGCGCGCAAGCGCGTCCCCGGGGCGTACATCGAGACGTCCGGCTTCCGCCCGCGATGGGCCGAGACGCCGAGCTTGTGCTCGGAGCCGAAGACCAGGGCGCGGTGCGGCTTCGCCCAGGCGCGCAGCGCTCCAAACACCCAGGAGACGGCCGTTTCGTGCAGGTTCGTCGCCACTTCCTCCTCCACGAGCCGGTCCTCGACGAGCTCGCCCGGCTCGTCTTCGCTCAGGTCCGCCCACGCCTGGAGCGTCAGGCTGCCCGGGGGCAGAACCTCTGCGATTGCGCTCGAAACCATGAGGCTACGCTAGCATTCGCCCCGCTCGGAGGGGAAGGGACGAGGCCTGCTCGCGTGGGTGGTGGCCAGATCTGCCCCGATCGGCCCCCCCCAATCCGCGGGGTTCCGAGGCAGAGCCGGTCGCCCCCTGGCAGCCCTACCGTTCAAGGAGGTGAAGCAGGCGTACTGGGTCGGGCAGGCTGTCAATCCCGAGCTTGCTCCCCCTCATCTCCCCCCGACTCGCGCGCCGGCTCTCAGCTCAGATCTTGCGGAGGATGCTCATCCCGCGCGATCGATCGGCGGCCGAGTCCTTGTCGACGCAGGCTCGGTACATTCGCTCCGCGGGGCATCGCCAGAAGCGCGTGTACTTCTTGGGGTTCGTGTCCGCGATCAGGATCTCTTGCGTCGCCGGGTCGTAGTCCGCGACCAGCGCGAAGTGCCCGCCGCCCAGGGGGCGTCGTGAGCGATGTTGACGTTGAAGCTCAAGAGGTGAATGTCGTTCTCGTCGGCGACAGCCCTCTCCAGCTCTGCGACCAATCAGTCTCAAACGTCTTCGCCGTTGTCAAACCCCTCCTGGAACGACGCACCCAGGCGCCCGATAACCTGGTTGACGCTCTGGCTAGAGCACCGAACAGGTTGAAATGCCCAGATTCAACGCAAAGGCGCGGAGACGCAAAGGCGCAAAAAATCGGATTTCTTTTTTTGCGTCCCTGCGTCTCTGCGCCTTTGCGTTAAAATCCGGCTC
>Ga0209181_10007203_pt1 | contig 15338 bp, 11 predicted proteins | sample MAT05_FD_187208 | JGI IMG/M metagenome (GOLD analysis project Ga0209181, IMG submission 187208) | Freshwater microbial communities from Lake Fryxell liftoff mats and glacier meltwater in Antarctica - MAT-05 (SPAdes) (version 2) | ecosystem: Environmental > Aquatic > Freshwater > Ice > Liftoff... | reverse complement strand
CAGCCACCAATGCATGACTACCCGCGGCATCCACAAAACCGGTGTGAGCATGGTGACCTCGAAAATGCTCGGTAGTTTTCGTGAAGACCCCAGCACCCGCGCCGAATTCATGCAATGCGTAGGAATGAATTCGCGCAAGTAGGGTGGGCACTGCCCACCGAATAGGCATCAACGAAATCAAACAGGGTGGGCAATGCCCACCCTACCGGTTTTGATGATCCAATACTTTCTGCGCGAGCCATTGCTCGCCTTTTTCCAGTAGTTCAACCGGCGTCATTTCCCAACCGGTCAAGACCATCACTTCGCCGATGGTGAATTCGAGTTGTTCTTTATTGAATTTGCGTTTGTTCACCAGCACCGCTTCTAAAACTTCGCGGCTTGGCATCGGCGCTTCCATCTCGGCCGCTTTAGCTGCCGCAGCCGCACTGGGATCGCCACCACCATTTTTCAACAACCATTCAATACGCAACAAAGCCGCTTGCTGCGGATCGTGGTGGACAATTTCAGGCAATGCCGCCGCTAGGCTTTTATGCAAGGTATTCAATTGCCCGAGCGTTTTCATACGAGCCAAATTCGCGGCATCGCGCCCATGCTCGGCATCTTCAACATCTTGCGATTGCTGCTTGCTCCGGGCTTCATCGGCCTGCAATTGTTTTATCGCCTGCACAAAACGCACAGCCCAATCGGACTTCGCCAACAGCGCCGCATCACTGCGGATTGTCGCGTAACAGTCTTCCAGTAATTTTTGAATGGTGCTCATGGGTTCGATTATAGAGGCCTAAGCTGGCGATAACCCGCCTAATGCCGCCGATACCATCCGTTTTTCGTCGCCTTCGCCAAGGCAATTACCCGAACAGTGACGCGGTCTGCACTTGCCGTCGCGTCGCCCGCAATAACATTCGAGCAAAGCATTGCTTGGAAGCGCAGCCCCAAGGCATTGCCAGTCTTACCTCCCCTAGCAGCGCTTACGAGTGCGACCAAACCCCGAACACCCCACATAGTATCCAGTGCCTTTGCTCCACCCGCGTATCTCAAACTCTGATACTCACCTCTGTCAAACTAGCCATAATTAAAAGAAAGAAGAGAAGCCCATGCCCTCCAAAAACCTGATCCGCGCGCTGCAATACGCCGCCCAACAACATAGCCCGCAACGCCGCAAAGATGAAGCCCAATCGCCCTACATCAACCACCCCATTGCCCTGATGCATATCCTCAATATCGAAGCCGGTATTGATGACGAAGACGTGCTCATCGCCGCCTTATTGCACGACGTGATGGAAGATTGCAGCGGCCCGCACCAAATGTTTATCGAAGACCGCCGCCGCGAAATTGGCGAACAATTCGGCGCCATTGTACTGAGCTATGTCGAAGCCGTTACCGACGACAAAACCATCGACAAAAATTCCCGCAAACGCGCCCAAGTCGAAAAAGGAACAAGCAAACCCCTGGGCGCCAAACTGGTAAAAATCGCCGACAAAATTGCCAACTTACGCGACATCAAAAACGCACCACCGGCCAACTGGAACGAAGAACGCAAAGCAGAATACTTCCGCTGGGCCAACGAAGTGGTGGGGCAGCTACGCGGCAGCCACGAAAAACTAGAAGCCCTATTCGACGAAGTCGCAATCACCCCGTAGGAGCCCGCTCGCGGGCGACCTATTCCTAGCGATGTCCTATCGCGAGGTCAAAAATGCTCCTGTTCCAATGCCCGGCGAGGGACCCAGCTTCAATATTTCACGTTCTTATGGCACCCATTCGCCACGCTTAAGAACATTTGGTGGCCTATTTTTTCTTAACAATCGCAGGCTCTGCCAAACCTAGATATATTTTTCGGCCTAGCGACCAATCAACTCGACAACACGTCGCCCGCAAGCGGCGTCCTACAAAAGCTACCGGAATCCCCGAATGCTTTATCAGGCCCCAAACACTCGACATCGTTGCTCTTTAGGCTGCATTCGTAGCCTTAACGGCAACACCTTGGGCCATTGGTGTCTCTAGCATCGCTACTATTTACCGACTATCGCCGTCGAGTGCTTGGCCTGCTGCTAATGCACCCCGATCAAAGCTACCACCTTCGCGAAATTGCTCGTTTAACTGGCACCCTGACCCGAGAACTCACCAAACTGGCGGATGCCGGCCTGTTAAAAAAAACCAAAGTCGGCAACCAACTGCAATACAGCGCCAATAAAAATTGCCCCATCTATGAAGAACTCACCAGTATTTTGCTTAAAACCAGCGGCTTGGTGGATGTGTTGGCGGAAGCTTTACTGCCATTGATTGATCGCATTGAGTTAGCTTTTGTCTATGGCTCCATCGCCAGCGGCAAAGCACATGCGAACAGTGATATTGATGTCATTGTGATCGGTGATATCAGCTTTACCGATGTACTGACGCAACTGCATTCCACCCAATCCACATTGGGGCGTGAAATCAATCCAAAAATATACCAAGACGCCGAATGGAAAAAATTCTGGGCAGGTAAAAGCAGTTTTGTCGAAGATATTCGCAGAAAACCCAAGCTGTTTGTGGTGGGTAACTTATCCGAATTAAATGAGTAAGAAAAATGAACCTGGATACTTTAGTCGGTATCTCGCTGTAAAAAATCGCACCCATAAAGACACCATGCAACACTTGCACGAAGCGGCATTACGCAGCCTTCAAGACGCGCAACTAAAAGCCATTTAGCAATGAAGGAAAATTCGATACCGCCTACAAAGCCATCATGCAAACCGCCAACCGTTTATTACCGGCCAATGGCTATCGCACACTAACTAGTAAGCCCGGGCATCACCAAACCATGATTCAAACACTCACCTCTATCTTTTGCTTACCCGCCAACGACATGATCGTGCTAGACGGATTGCGCAAACAACGCAACGTAATTGATTACTCAGGCGATATCGTTACCGCCGCCTTGGCAGATGAAGCAGTGCAACGCGCGCAACAACTCACCGCATTGTCAGACACCTGGATTAAAACCAATAAGCCAGAGTTATTGCCATAAACATTAGCAGCGCGTAGGAGCCCGCTTGCGGGCGACCGAACCCCACAAATAACTTGTCGCCCGCAAGCGGCCTCCTACAAAACCACGCATACAATCCCCGTCATCCCCGAACGCTCTTGTCGGGGACCCACCACCGTCGCTCGCCACAAACCAACCCCATCAATAGCTTTATAAGCCCCACTCCAACATACTCACCACAGACGAAATCACTGCATCAAACGCAGGAATACATCCAAGGGTCAGCAAATGAATCAGCCGATAACACCGAGCTTTGAAGCATGATCATTTACCAATCCATCAAGTCCGAATTTCTCAAAGACGTTAACGACCGCGACATCGAATCGGTCGTGCTGGATAAATTCAAATTCCGAACTGGGCACAAAGTCGGCAATTCCGAATTGCAGTCCTGGAAAAATTCGCTCGGCTTCATGGGCAAAGTGCTCAGCGACAAAGACATTCCGGATGATTGCGGTATCGCTATCGAATGTGGGCTTCCGAAAATAAATCAAATCAGAGCCTCGGCCCGAACGTCTCAACGTGGGAGCGGCTTGAGCCGCGATTGATCCCCACGCTACGACACAATCAAAATTGAATAAATGAACCTGACCCCTTTGTTTAAATGAACCTGACCCCTTTGTTGGCTGCCCCAGCTGCAATGCCAATACCGCCATCAAGTTCACTTGCGAAACAGGCCACCAACCACGGCTGAAAAAAGAGGGGCTGAAGTTTTATCGGGAGTGTGAGCAGTGCAAGAGTAGTGAGCTTGTTTTTAAAAACCAAAAACTAAAAAAAATACTTGTATGAAGAAGTCTCGAAATAGCTATCCATAAGTGCCAACTAATTCTTTGAATAAATGATCCAGGCTACATTGGTTGGAATCCATCAAGAATGCACTACACTTCAGTTTGGAAAAAAGATCGATTAGGCAATGACCACGCTACTTACCCCACACCAAAGTCAGTATTACGCGTGGCAGTTAACCCGCCGGGCAGCCTCGGACACTATCGAGTCGATTGCTTCCACCTTGGTGGATTCCCAAGTTGACTTGAACCCGCATCAGGTTGAGGCGGCTTTGTTTGCGTGCAAGAACCCCTTGTCTCGTGGGGTAATACTTGCCGATGAAGTGGGCCTTGGTAAAACCATCGAAGCTGGCCTGGTCATATCCCAGCATTGGGCTGAACGTAAGCGGTCCATCTTGATTATCGTTCCGGCAAATTTACGTAAACAATGGCACCAGGAACTTCAAGACAAGTTTAACTTGCAAGGCCTTATTCTGGAGGCTAAAAACTATACCAGTATCAAGAAAAATGCAGGCCGTAATCCTTTTCATTATTCAACAGGGCCGATCATTTGTTCTTATCAATTTGCCAAAGCGAAAGCGGCCGACATTAAAGCAATAGAGTGGGATCTGGCAGTGCTCGATGAGGCGCATCGCCTGCGTAATGTCTATAAAAAGAGCAATGTCATTGCCAAGACATTAAAAGATGCACTTGAGCATGTGCATTCCAAGGTTTTGCTGACTGCAACGCCACTTCAAAATTCACTGATGGAGCTCTACGGCTTGGTTAGCATGGTCGATGACCGTGTTTTTGGCGACATTGAAAGTTTCCGCTCGCAATTTGCAATGCCCAATAGAGAGCAAACCTTCAGTAATCTTCGCAACCGGATTGCACCGATTTGTAAACGCACATTGCGTCGGCAAGTTCAGCAATACGTTTCCTACACGGCCAGAAAAGCCTTGGTTGAAGAGTTCAGCCCATCCACGGAAGAAAAAGTCTTGTCGAGCTTGGTGGCGGAATACCTACGCCGACCAAATTTGAAAGCTTTACCCGATGGGCAACGCCAACTTATTTCATTGGTGTTGTGGAAATTGCTCGCATCATCTTCCCACGCTATTGCCGGGGCCTTGGAAACAATGGCAAATCGATTGCAGGGTGTGCTCGATAAGGCTCCAAGTATTCCGGAACTAACCGAAGTGTTGGATGAAGACTACGAAGCGCTCGACGAAACCGCTGACGAATGGAATGAACCCGACGCCAATAATAACGGCTTGGACCAAAATGATCGGGAAGCCATTACCCAAGAGATTGCAGAACTAAGACATTTCAAATCGCTCGCATCCAATATTCGTGAAAATGCCAAAGGCAAAGCATTGCTCACCGCCTTGGATCGTGCGTTCACAGAGTTGAAGCGATTAAACGCACCCAATAAAGCCATCATTTTTACCGAATCAAAACGGACGCAGGAATATTTGCTCACACTGCTGGCCGATACCCATTACGGCGATGGCATCGTTCTGTTCAATGGCACCAATAGCGATTCTCGCGCCCAAGCCATTTATAAAGATTGGCTAAAACGCCATGAAGGCACCGATAAAATATCAGGCTCTAAAACAGCCGACACCCGTGCGGCCTTGGTTGAGCACTTCAAAGAACGCGGTACTGTCATGATTGCCACTGAGGCAGGCGCAGAAGGCATTAACCTGCAGTTTTGCTCGTTGGTAATTAACTATGACCTTCCCTGGAACCCTCAACGAATTGAACAGCGTATCGGCCGCTGCCACCGTTACGGGCAAAAGCATGATGTTGTGGTGGTTAATTTTGTCGATCGTAGTAATGAGGCAGATGCTCGCGTTTATGAATTGCTTGCTAAAAAATTCCAGTTGTTTGATGGCGTGTTCGGCGCCAGTGACGAAGTGCTAGGCGCTATTGGTTCCGGTGTTGATTTTGAAAGGCGCATTGCCGATATCTATCAAAACTGTCGTGACCCCAATGCCATCAAAGCCAGCTTTGAGCAATTGCAGCTCGACTTGTCGGGTGAAATTAACGAGGCAATGGTAAAGACTCGGCAATTACTGCTGGAAAATTTCGACGAAGAAGTGCAAGACAAGCTGCGCATGCGGGCAGCCGACAGCCATGCTGCCAGAAATCGTTATGAGCACATGCTACTTGATGTAAGTAAAGCAGAGCTGGGCGATAACGCTGCATTCGATGAAGCTGGCTTCACGCTTAAATCATTACCAGTCAGTAATTTGCAGAGCGTAGAGCTGGGGCGTTACGAATTGCCCCGCCGAAGCGGCGAAGCACACTTGTATCGGCTTGGGCACCCGTTGGCCGAGTGGGTTTTACAACAATCCAAGACGCGCCAACTTCAGGGTGCGAAGCTGATTTTCGATTACGACGCTTATGGCAATAAAATCAGCACGCTCGAAGCTTATCGCAGCCAAAGCGGCTGGCTAACGGCCAAGTTAATAACGGTGGAAACATTCAATAGCCAGGAACAACACATACTGGTGGCTGCAACATGCGCCAACGGCACCGTCATGGCAGAAGACGATCCAGAAAAGTTGCTTCGCTTCCCTGCTCACATTCAACAGGCTGGTATGTTTAATGCAGGTAGTGATGACCTTGCCAGTGATTTGCAGACTAGAACGGATATCCTGTTGGGCGAGGTCAGCAGACGCAACTTGGGCTACTTCGAACAGGAAGTAGAAAAACTAGACGCTTGGGCCGATGATCTGAAAACAGGCCTTGAGCAAGCCATTAAAGATATAGACAAAGAAATTAAAGAAGTCAGGCGTAGTGCTGCAACATCGCCAACATTGGAAGAAAAGCTGATTCAACAAAAGCGCCAACGCGAACTTGAAAACAAAAGAAGTCAATTGCGCCGTGAACTGTTTGCGCGTCAAGATGAAGTTGAAGAGCAGCGCAACAAATTAATCGAAGCACTTGAGATTCAAATGAAGCAACAAGTTCAAGAGCAAATATTGTTCACCATAGAATGGAAGTTAACTTGATGATACATCCTGGCTCAAACTGGTGGTCCTTCGATTTCCATAATCACACTCCCGCGTCCAGCGATTACGATGCGGGTGAGCGTAGTAATTTGACCCCGCGAGACTGGTTGTTGGCCTACATGCGATCAGGGGCGAATTGTGTAGCAGTTACCGACCATAATTCAGGCGATTGGATTGACTCCCTGAAGCAAGAGCTTAAAGTGTTGGCAAGCGAGCAGCCGCTTCATTCTGATTATCGAGAGATTCATCTTTTTCCTGGTACGGAACTGACGTCCTCCGAAGGGATTCACATTCTAGCTGTGTATGGCCCCGACGAGGGTGCATCCAAGATTCACGGGCTACTGGCGTTGGCTCAATACAACTCAGATTCAAACAATGCTCATGGCATGTGTCAAGTTGGGGCATCGGCTATTTGCGACCATATCCATGAAACAGGAGGTATTGTTGTTTTTGCGCATGTGGAAGAAATCAATGGTATTTTTCACGGGGCAGTAAATGCTGTAGGGCAATTTACTCCAACTCGCTCGGATCGTTCATTAGAGCAACTTCTTGCAAAGGCGGATGCCTTGGAAGTACACAATGATAATTCTCCAGCTGTCCAATATTTTGCGAGCAAGTTGCAAGGGAGAGCTTTAGTAGACGGATCTGATGCACACCGGACGAGCAGAGCCGGCTTTCGCCATGTATGGATTAAGATGGCAAAGCCAAGCATCGAAGGGCTAAAACTGGCTTTGCTTGACCCCGTGAGCTCGCTACTACGTACGCCTGAGAAGCCAGCGTCACCCCTGCACCGCATTACTTCGCTGCGTATAGAGCAGCTCCATCTTCGTCGCCAACCTTTGGATATTTCATTCAGTCCTTGGTTTAATGCCATCATCGGCGGACGCGGCAGTGGGAAGTCAACATTGTTGGAGGCGCTAAGGCTCGCTATAGCGCGCGAAGCGGATATCCGAGAGCTCGGTACAGCACAAGATAGCGATGTTGTCCGCTCATTCAACCGTTTTCGTAATCCGGGAGGCGCAAGGGGAAATTCGGGCATGGTTCGTGAAGACACCGTGCTTGTTGCTAACGTTGAAAAGTACGATCCATCTACAAACACTAACGAGACATACTCATTTACTTGGAAGCCAACTGGTTTCCAAGCGAAGCGATTAGAAGCGGGTGCGTGGGAAGACACCGGATTGAGTATTGAACAGGCCGCAAAGTCTTTTCCGGTCAAGGTATTCAGTCAGAAGCAGATTTTCGAATTGGCGGAACGGCCTAGTGCCTTGCTTACCTATATCGATCGGGCTCCTGAGATTGGTTTCCAAAGCTGGAAGGAAAGTAACGAAGATCTATGCCGTTCTCTGCGTGATTTGCGTGGTAAGGAGCGTGTGCTTCAGCAATCTATTAAAAGGAAGGCGGAGTTGGAAACTGAACTCCGCGAGGTGACGCGTAAGACACTGGCCTATCAGCAATCCAACGTGGCAACACAGGTTCAGATTTTCCGGGAAAACCAGCAGGCGCAGAGAACAATTCGAAGCTTTATTGAAAGCGTGTCCACTCCAATTAGCGTACTGGATGCTGCGCTTGAGCAGCAAAATCCCTATGGGCAAATTCAATTGGACGAAATAGCATTGCAAGCGCCAGATCCATCTGCCGTTAGACAGCAAGCTGTTGCGATGGTTAATCAGTTGGATGTCAAATACCAAGCTGTGCGACTTGCAATTGCTGAAATGCAGCAGCAGGTTGTCGGGTTCCAGAGCAGTCAGCAAGTCATGGAATATTTTCAAGAAACCGACAAGGCGATAGCTGCATACCGAAATGAAGTTACCAAGCTGCGGGACCAAGGCATAGGCACGGCACAAGAGGCTGAGGCTGCATTGAGGCGCAAGCAGGAGCTTGAAGTCGCTTTGGCTCAGATTAAAAGTGATGAAACACAGTTTGTTACCTTGCAAAAGCAAATGCTTGCATCCTATGCGAGATTGAAATTGCATCGTCGTAAGCTGACGCGACTTCGTCGGAAATTTGTAAACGGTGTTTTGGTGTCAAATCCCAATCTACGTATCACGATTGACGAACAAGCGGATGTGGATCAATCCAATGACGAATTTCGAATAATTCTTAGATTGCAGGAAAATGCATTTTTGGAAAATGTCCTAGCGATAGATGATGCTACTGGTCAGCGAACAGGATTGCTCGGTCGACTCGTAAGTAATGATATTCATGATCCAACGCACAAGCGTGTCTCGGGATTGAAACAGGGTATATTGGAGCGAAGCAATACTGTTCTTGGTCAAGCCGTACACGGAAAGCTTGTTGCTGCGATTAGCAAACTAGACGATGACGATGACGATGCGTTGCTCGAATGGTTTCCGGATGACCTGGTGAAAGTCGAGTACAGACGCGACCAGAACGACAGTTACCAGTCATTGGAACGTGCTTCTGCAGGGCAGAAGACGTCCTCGATTCTTTCATTCCTTCTGTCACATGGCGACGAACCATTATTGCTGGATCAACCGGAAGATGACCTTGATAATGCATTAGTTTCAAAATTGCTCGTTGATCAGATTCGTAACAATAAGTCACGTCGTCAAATTATTATTGTGACCCACAACCCGAACATCGTAGTTAATGGTGATGCTGAGTTAGTGTTGCCGATGGAGTATGCAAATGGGCAAATCCAACAGAACGACGCAGGCGGGTTGCAAGAGCGTGCGGTGCGGGAGCGTATTTGCAACATCATGGAAGGGGGGCGCGATGCGTTCCGTCAACGCTATAAGCGCATTCTTGAAGATTTGGATGCTACAGGCTAATTGGATTCATAATGACCAAACGCAAACTAGAACTCACATGGATTGGTAAAGATAAGCGGCCAAAGCTGGAGCCGCGCATCTTATTGGAAGATACGGATAAGTCTTATCATGCGAAGCAACGAGTATCCGAGAATGATATTTTCGATAATCGACTAGTCTTTGGCGACAACTTATTGGCGTTGAAAGCATTGGAGTCTGAGTTTTCTGGGAAGGTGAAATGCGTTTTCATTGATCCACCCTACAATACAGGCAGCGCTTTTGAACACTACGACGATGGTGTGGAACATTCAATTTGGCTTGGTTTAATACGTGATCGATTGGAAGTTATACGCTGTTTACTTTCTGACAACGGCTCGCTTTGGATCACTATTGATGACAACGAATGCCATTATCTCAAGGTGTTATGTGATGAAGTATTCGGGCGTTCAAATTTCATTGCATCTGTTATCTGGAGGAAGAACTACGCACCGAAATCAAGTGCAAAACACTTTTCTGTAGACCACGATTATATATTGGTCTATGCAAAGAATGAGAGCAATTGGAAACCAAATCCAATGCCCCGCTCAGAGAAGCAAGACAAAGCATATAAGAACTTAGATAAAGATCCCCGGGGTGTTTGGAAAACCAGTGACCTTTCTGCTCGTAACCCATACAGCTTAGGTATCTATTCAGTAACTTGTCCGTCCGGCAGAGTTATTGATGGACCTCCTAAAGGCAGGTTTTGGTCCATATCAAAAAACAAATTATTAGAATTAAATGCTGAAAATAGAATTTGGTGGGGTAAAAACGGTGACTCGACACCACAGCTAAAAAGGTTCTTGACAGATGTTAAACAAGGCATCGTTCCACAGACCCTCTGGCCCTATGAGGAGGTAGGTCATACGCAAGATGCAAAAAAAGAAATCGTGACACTTTTTGGTGAAGATGTTTTCGGAACTCCAAAGCCCGAAAAGCTTATGAAACGCATCCTTGAGGTTGCAAGTAATCCAAATGACTTGATACTTGACTCATTCGCAGGCTCTGGTACTACTGGTGCAGTGGCCCAAAAAATTGGACGTCGTTGGATTATGGTTGAGCTCGGCGAGCACTGTCACACCCATATTATTCCGCGTCTGAAAAAAGTAATTGATGGTGAAGACAAGGGCGGCGTTACCGAAGCAGTGAATTGGCAGGGTGGCGGTGGTTTCCGATACTACAAACTCGCACCGACATTGATTGTGAATGACCGCTGGGGTAATGCGGTTATCAACCCAGAATACAAAGCCGAACAATTGGCTGAAGCTTTGGCAAAGTTGGAAGGGTTTACCTATGCGCCATCGAAAACCCATTGGTGGCAGCACGGCCATTCTAGTGAACGCGATTTTATTTATGTCACTACCCAAAGTTTAGCGGCTGAACAATTGCAGGCACTGTCAGAAGAAGTAGGCGCCGAAAAAAGCTTGCTGGTCTGCTGTGCTGCTTTCCGTGGCGTTAGTGCGGATCAAGCTGCCGCACGCTGGCCAAACCTGACCTTGAAAAAGATTCCGAAAATGGTGTTGGCACGCTGTGAATGGGGCCACGACGATTACAGCTTGAATGTGGCGAATTTGCCTATGGCCGAACCCGATCCGGAACCGGCGAAACCGGTGGCCAAGCGGGCGGCCAAGAAGAACGCGTCGGGTGGCCCGGATTTGTTCGAAGGCCGCTATGAACCAGCGGACAGCGCAGGAGGATCGCATGGCCAAGAAGCTTGAAACCGGCCTTGTCCGCTCCTCGGCGGCGGAATACCTAACCTTTGTGGCGGCCACAGGCAACGCGCAAGCCAGCGTAGAAATGCGCTACGAAGATGAGAATATCTGGCTTACACAGAAAATGCTGGCCCAGCTTTACGACGTATCGGTGCCTGCCATCAATCAGCACCTAAAGCGTATTTTTACCGATAACGAATTGGAAGAGACGGCAGTTATTAAGCAATACTTAATAACTGCGGCAGATGGTAAAGGGTATCAGGTTAAGCATTACAGCCTGCAAGCCATCATTGCCGTGGGCTTCAAAATTGAAAATGAGCGTGCGGTGCAATTCCGCAAGTGGGCGAATCATATTGTCAAGGATTACACCATTCAAGGCTGGACGATGGATGTGGATCGCCTAAAACACGGCGGCAGCATCTTAAACGATGAGTTTTTTGAGCGCCAATTAGACAAGGTTCGGGAGATACGCTTATCCGAACGCAAATTTTATCAAAAGATTACGGATATTTATGCCACGGCGTTGGATTACGACACCACGGCTTCGGCAACCAAGCGTTTTTTTGCGGCGGTACAAAACAAGCTGCATTATGCCGTTCACGGCCAAACGGCGGCAGAGGTGTTGATAGACCGTGCTGACCATAAAAAAGACAACATGGGGCTAACGCATTGGGACGGTGCGCCCCAAGGCAAGCTCCATAAATACGACGTGTCTATCGCAAAAAATTATTTATCGGGGTTTGAGCTGGCACAGATGGAGCGCACTGTATCTGCTTATTTAGACATGGCAGAAATGCGCGCCATGCGCAAAATGCCCACAACCATGGCGGATTGGGAGCAGCGCTTAAACCGCTTCTTGGTGCTTTGGGATCGTGAAATCTTGCAAGACGCGGGTCGCGTGAGCGCCGAAATCGCCAAGGTGCACGCGGAAAGCGAATTCGAGAAGTACCGTATCGTGCAGGACCGGTTATTTGAGAGTGATTTTGATCGTGTCATCAAGCACATCGAAGCGGTGCGGCCTTCGGGCAACACAGAACAGCAAAAGCCAAAACGGCGGAAAAAGGGAGAAGCCGAATGAGTGCGCGAACGCTGAACCACATCATCGGTCGGCTGTCCCTGCGCCCGCCGCAGGCGGAATCTTTGGCGAAACTGGTGAGCGCACTTGAAGCGGCTCCCGAGATGTTGGAGCACGAGCGTGACCTGTCGGCAATTCTTTCGAGTCTGAAAGCCGAGTTCCCTACGCTGGAAGATTTCGAACGTGAATTCCCGTCCTTGTGTTTTGCTTTAGCCACTGGCGTCGGCAAAACTCGCTTGATGGGGGCTTTCATCGCCTACCTGCATTTGGCCCATGGCATCAATAACTTTTTTGTGTTGGCACCCAACCTGACCATCTATAACAAGTTGATCTCTGACTTCACACCCAATACCGCCAAATACGTTTTCAAGGGAATTGGTGAACTGGCTATTAACCCGCCACGCATTATTACAGGCGATAACTACGACCAACAAAATATTGCTGGCGGCGAGTTATTCGGCGAAATACGCATCAATATTTTCAACATTTCAAAAATAAATTCGGAAGTGCGTGGCGGTAAAGAGCCACGCATCAAGCGGATGAAAGAAGTGTTGGGTGAAAGCTACTTCAATTACCTGGCCAATCTGCCCGACCTGATTTTGTTGATGGACGAATCTCACCGTTATCGCGCCAGTGCTGGTGTCCGGTCTATCAATGACTTGAAACCATTATTGGGCTTGGAGCTTACCGCAACACCGTTTGTTGAAGCAGGCAGTGGCAAGACAGTGCCATTCAAAAATGTGGTGATGGATTATCCACTTGCACGTGCCATGGACGATGGTTTTGTAAAAGAGCCGGCTGTCGTTACTCAACGAAATTTCGATGCCAAGGCGCATACACCGCAAGAAATCGAGAAAATAAAGCTGGAAGACGGTGTGCGTTTGCATGAAACCACAAAAGTCGAATTGCTTACCTACGCACGTGAAAATACGGTCAAGTTAGTTAAGCCTTTTATGCTGGTGATTGCGCGTGACACAACCCATGCCGCGCAATTGCTTTCACTGGTTGAATCCTGCGCTTTTTTTGAAGGCCGTTATCGCGGCAAAGTAATTCAGGTGGATTCAAGCCGTAGCGGTGCCGAAGAGGAAGAAATGATCTCCCGGTTGCTCGCAGTAGAAAGTGTGGACGAGCCCACCGAGATTGTTATCCACGTCAATATGCTGAAAGAAGGCTGGGACGTTACCAACTTGTATACGATTGTTCCCTTGCGTGCGGCGAATGCCCGCACTTTGATCGAGCAATCGATTGGCCGCGGTTTGCGTTTACCTTACGGCAAGCGCACCGGACAAGCCGCAGTGGACCGCCTGAACATTGTTGCCCACGACAAATTCCAGGAAATTATTGATGAAGCAAACCGTGGCGATTCACCCATCCGCCTAAAGCAAGTGATCTTGGAAGCACCCACTGCAGACGACAAGAAAACCAGTGTGCAAGTGGAAACCAACACCCGAAACATGCTCGGTTTAGGTGAAAATCGTAATGAAGCCGCTTCTGCAAACATGCCCACTGCGCAAGTATTCACTACTGAGGCAGAAGTGCAGGCTGCCCGCGTCGTCATGGATGTTATTGCCAGATATGAAAGTCAGCCAAGCCATGTCGCCACAAGTAGTGGGCTATTGAAGCCTGAAGTACAAGCTGAAATTCTGGCCGAAGTGACTGAACGACTTAGGCCAATGCAAGGCAAGTTATTGGAAGGCCATGACGAGCAAGCCCCGGCCATAAATTTGACCGCCGTTATTGCCAAGACAACTGAAATCTTTGTTCAACAAACCATTGATATCCCCAGAATTGTTGTGGTGCCTTCCGGGGAAGTCACCACCGGATTTCATCCTTTCACCTTGGATGTTAGCCGTTTGCATTTACAGCCCACTGAACGGGAAATTGTCGGCCAAAATTTGCATACCAACGAGCAATTTACGCTGTCAGCAGGAACAAGCGCCAAGGAACAGCGCCCAGAAGATTATGTGGTACATGCCCTTGTTGACTTCGATGATGTGGACTATTTCACACACGCCGATTTGTTATATGACCTCGCCGGACAAATGGTCCGGCATCTTCAAAGCTATTTGTCTAAAGACGAAACACACAATGTATTGAGCCAATATCGCCAAACGATTGCCCGAGATATTCACGCCCAAATGATGGCCCATTTTTGGGAACAGGCAACTGAATACGAAGTGCAAGTCAGCCGTGGATTCACAGAACTCAAGCCCTGCAATTACACCGTGACGGCCGGCCAAGCACCGCGTAATTTTCGCGAAACGCTGACTGACCCTGGCCGTATCAAGCAGATGTTATTCAATGGATTTTCGCGTTGTCTCTACCCGTTTCAACGCTTTGATTCGGACACTGAGCGGCGGTTCTCGGTCATTTTGGAGCGGGACGCACTTAAATGGTTTAGGCCAGCCAAAGGCCAGTTTCAGATCTACTTTAAGTTGGGAACCGAACAACCCGAGTACATCCCCGACTTCGTAGCCGAAACTGACACCACTATATATATGGTCGAAACCAAAGCGAAAATGGATATTGAAACCGCAGAAGTTCAAGCCAAAGCCACTGCAGCTGCCCGCTGGTGCAAACACGCTTCGGATCACGCAGTTCTCGTTAGGTCGAAACCCTGGGAATATTTACTCGTTCCACATGACGAAGTAATCGAGTCGAGACTGTTGGCTGACTATCGAAGATTTTTAAGAAGAGACACATAACATTTCGACTTGATAAACCCGATAAGGTGCGCAACAAAAAAGTACCCCTAGTCAACAGAAAATATAGGGTACGCCCCGGCGCAGCGATTGCCTGAAAGAGTGCGGTAGCGTCAAACATTTCAACTCCGAATTTGGCGCACTTGAGCGCAACCGATACGCTATGATTCTCATAAGTAAGGAAGCCGCGGGCTTAGAATGCCAATCCCTAATCCAATCAGGCTGTTTCATATCACGGC
>Ga0209181_10007200_pt1 | contig 15344 bp, 16 predicted proteins | sample MAT05_FD_187208 | JGI IMG/M metagenome (GOLD analysis project Ga0209181, IMG submission 187208) | Freshwater microbial communities from Lake Fryxell liftoff mats and glacier meltwater in Antarctica - MAT-05 (SPAdes) (version 2) | ecosystem: Environmental > Aquatic > Freshwater > Ice > Liftoff... | reverse complement strand
CAGGGCGCAGAGACGTCGAAGGTCTTCGCCAGGTCCTGCACCAGCACCAGCGGGTTCATCGTGCGGCTCCGGCCTGGCCGGCCAGCCAGCAGGCGGCGCGGGTGGCGCCGCTGGCCATCAGTTCGGGGCGCTCGCTGCGGCAGCGGTCCATCACCTTCGGGCAGCGCGGGTTGAAGGCGCAGCCGGCGGGAATGGCGTTCAGCCGGGGCATCGCGCCGTCGATCTGCAGCAGGCGTTCACGTTCTTCGTCCATTGCGGGAATCGAGCCCATCAGGCCGGCGGTGTAAGGGTGTTGCGGGCGGTGGATGACGTCTGCCACCGGGCCGATCTCGGCCACGCGGCCGGCGTACAGCACGGCCACGCGGTCGCAGGTTTCGGCGATCACGCCCATGTCGTGGGTGACGAGCATGACGGCGGTGCCGTGGTCTTTGCACAGGCGCTTGAGCAGGGAGATGATCTGCGCCTGGATCGACACGTCGAGCGCGGTGGTCGGCTCGTCGGCGACGATGAGTTGCGGCTCGGCGGCCAGCGCCAGGGCGATGACCACGCGCTGGCGCATGCCGCCCGAGAACTGGTGCGGGTACTGGTCGAAACGCGCCTCGGCGGCCGGGATGCCGGTGTCCTGGAGCAGGCGGATGGCGCGCTGGCGCGCTTCACCGGCACTCACCGGCAGGTGCGTGATGATGGTCTCCACCAACTGACGGCCTATCGTGTAGAGCGGGTTCAGCGAGGTGAGAGGGTCCTGGAAGATGGCGCCGATGCGGCGGCCGCGGATGGCTCGCATCTTTTCGTACGGCAGGTTGTCGATGCGCTGGCCGTCGAGCAGGATCTCGCCACTGGCGATGCGGCCGGGCGGCTCCAGCAGGCCGATGATGGCCGCCCCGGTGAGCGACTTGCCGGCGCCCGACTCGCCCACCACGCCGAGGATTTCTCCGGGCGCGATGTCGAAGTTGATGTCGTCCAGCGCCAGCAGGTTGCCACGCCGGGTGGGGAATTCGACGCGCAAATGGCGGACTTCGAGGATGGGCTTCATGTCAGGTCGCCCGCCGGGCCGCCCCAAGGGCGACCTGCTCCCCCTCGGGGGGACGCGAACGGAGTGAGCTTGGGGGCATCATGTCAGGTCGCCCGCCGGGCCGCCCCAAGGGCGACCTGCTCCCCCTCGGGGGGACGCGAACGGAGTGAGCTTGGGGGCATCATGTCAGGTCGCTCGCCGGGCCGCCCCAAGGGCGACCTGCTCCCCCTCGGGGGGACGCGAACGGAGTGAGCTCGGGGGCATCATGTCAGCGCAGCCTGGGGTTCAGCGCGTCGCGCAGCCAGTCGCCGAGCAGGTTCACGCTGAGCGCGATCAACACCAGCATGGCGCCAGGGAAGATGGTGATCCACCATTCGCCGGAAAAAAGGAAGTCGTTGCCGACGCGGATCAGCGTGCCCAGCGACGGCGAGGTCGGCGGCACGCCCACACCCAGGAACGACAGCGTGGCTTCGGTGAGGATGGCTGCCGCGACCTGGATGGTGGCGAGCACCATCACCGGCCCCATCACGTTGGGCAGCACGTGGCGCACCATGATGCGGTAGGGCGAGACGCCGATGACACGCGCCGCCTGCACGTATTCCTTGTTGCGCTCCACCAGCGTGGAGCCGCGCACCGTGCGTGCGTATTGCACCCAGCCGGTCAGCGAGATGGCGACGATCAGCACACCGAAGGCCAGCGAATCGTGCGCATTCGGGAACATCGCGCGGCCTACACCGTCGATCAGCAGGGCGACCAGGATCGACGGAAAAGACAGCATCACATCGCAGATGCGCATGATCAGCGCGTCGACCTTGCCGCCGGCAAACCCCGACAGCAGGCCCAGGCCGACGCCGACCAGCAGCGACACCAGCACCGAGGCCAGGCCGACCAGCAGCGAGATGCGCGCGCCGTACATCAGGGCCGAGAGGATGTCGCGGCCCTGGTCGTCGGTGCCGAGAAAGTACTTGGCCTTGCCGCCTTCGATCCAGGCCGGCGGCAGACGTGAGTCGCCGAGGTCCAGCGTGGCGAGGTCGAAAGGGTTGAAAGGCGCGATCCAGGGCGCGAACAAGGCGCAGAACACGCAGATGAAGGCGATGACCGCCGCCACCATCGCCATCGGCGAATTCTTGAAACTGTGCCAGACGTCGCCGTCGAAAAATCGGGCGAGTGCGCCGGGTGCGGCGGGTGCCGGCATGGGGCTGCTCATGGTGCGCTTTGCGGGTTGGGCTGCATCAGTGTCCACCGGCCGGTTTTTCCAGTCGCAGTCGCGGGTCGACAGCGAAGTAGAGCAGGTCGACGGCGAGGTTGATGAGCACGAAGATCAGGGCGATCAGGCACAGGTAAGCGGCCATCACCGGAATGTCGGCGAACTGCACCGCCTGGATGAACAGCAAGCCCATGCCCGGCCACTGGAAGACGGTCTCGGTGATGATGGCGAACGCGATCAATGAGCCGAGCTGCAGGCCGGTGATGGTGATCACGGGCACCAGCGTGTTCTTCAGCGCGTGGCCGAAATACACCGCCCGGTTGGGCAGGCCTCGGGCGCGCGCGAACTTGATGTAGTCGGCGCGCAGCACTTCCAGCATTTCAGCGCGCACCAGCCGCATGATCAGAGCGAGCTGGAAGACCGACAGCGTGACGGCGGGCAGCACCAGATGCTTCCAGCCGTCCAGCGTAAGAAAACCCGTGCTCCAGCTGCCGAGGTTGACGGTCTCGCCGCGGCCGAAGCTCGGCAGCACCTTGAACGTGACGGCGAAGATCAGGATCAGCAGGATGCCGATCAGGAAGGTCGGCAGCGACACGCCGAGCAATGACACCGTCATCATCAGCTGCGAACCGAAACTGCCGCGCCGCAGCGCGGCGTACACGCCGAGCGGAATGCCGACCACCAGCGCGATGACGGCGGCGCTCAGAGAGAGTTCCAGCGTGGCGGGGAAACGCTCGGCGATCAGCGCCGACACCTTGCGGCCCTGGCGCAGGCTGAGGCCGAATTCGCCTTGCACCGCATTGCCGACGAAGCGCACGAACTGCACCGGGAAGCTGGCGTCCAGGCCGAGGTCGGCGCGCAACTGGGTGCGCTGTTCGGGCGTGGCGTCCTGGCCGAGCAGGTTGGTGACAGGGTCGCCGACGTACTGGAACAGCATGAACGAGATGAAGGCCACGGTCAGCATCACCATGACAGCTTGAGCCAGGCGCCGCAGTATGAAAACGAGCATCGGATCGGGTGGGGCCTGAGGTGGCGGGTGAAGTGGCTGGCGAGTTGCGGGTGAATGCGGGTGTGTCGATCGGGGCAGCCGCGAAGCTTATCTCAGCCGCCGTGCACCGGGATGGGGCCGCCGATGCGCGGTATTCGGGATGATCCGCAATTCGCATGCCGTCTGCCAAGGGTAGAGACCCGAGCAAGGCGGCGCGTGCGCAACGGGCGCCGGCGGCACCGCTTCAGTCGACCGTGACCGGCCCGTACCAGGCCGAGGCGCGCGAGCGTGTGTTGTCGCTGTCGGTCATGACGCCGACGGACACCAGCGAGCCGGGTTCTTCACCGAACGCAAGCCGGAAGTCGGCGGCCACGTCGCGCCGGTGGTCGCGCCAGCCGCGCAAGTGGGCCGGGCCGGAGTCGACGACGATCTTTCGCACACGGTCGGTTCTGGGGTGGATGATGACCGTGCCGACCGGCATTGACGACTCCCATACGTACATCAGCGTCGCGTAGGGCGGCGCCTCGCCGGTCAGCGCCTCGGCCAGTTCGAACATCATTCGCGTGCGTTGCGGCAGGCGCGTCACATCGCCGGCGAAGGCCAGCATCACGCGGGCCGGGGCATCGTCGAGTTCGGCCTCACCCAGCTTCGCGCCGTCGATCAGATCATCCACCCACCAGGAAAACTGCACCTCATTCAACTGCGCCGCCGGCAACGCGACCTTGCGGCGCCACATGCTGGCGGAACGCTCGGAGGTGGCGAGCAGCGCCTCGCGGCCGTCCTTCACCGTCCAGGCGTACTGCGTGGCCTCCTTGCCGGGCAGCAGCACGGCATGCCAGCCGTGGCCATCGGCGGGTTGCTGTTCGGTTGCCGTCTTCGGCGCTGCGGCACAGCCGGCCAGTATGGCCGCGATCAACAGGCCAGTAAGGAGATGAAAATTCATTCTGTACAGCATGAATCACCCATAAAAAAGCCGCCCGTAGGCGGCTTGTCTGAATTCATCCCCTGCCTTGCGACAGAGGATGAAACGGACATCAGAACGAGTGGCGGACGCCGATCTCGTAACCAGTCGAGTTGTCACCCACATTGAGCTTCGGTCCGGAGGCCACCGAGCCAGCGACGCGGAAAGCCGAGCCGTCGTTCGAGATGCGCGAGACCGTACCGTACAGCGCGGTGCGCTTGGACAGGTCGTACACCGCACCAACTGCGATCTGATCGGCCGATGCGTTGTTGTTCTGCGTAATGAAGATGTTTTCAACGCTGCCGTAGCTGGCCTTCAGCGTGAATGCACCCAGCGGGGCGGTGACGCCGACATAATAATTCGTCTGCGTCGTGTTGAGCAGATCCACTTCGCCGTAGTAGCCCGACAACGTAGCGAAACCAAAGTTCCATGAGCCACCGACGTTCCAGCTGGTGCCGTCTTCGCTGGGCGTGACTTGTGTTTGACCGTAGGCGGCTGCGACGTTGAACGGACCGGCACTGTAGCCGAGGCGACCACCGTAGTGCTTGTTGCCCAGCGTGCCTTCACCAGCCGCGACCATGGCTTGACCGTAGAAGCCGCCCAAGTTCGCCGGCAGGAAATAACCGACCGTGTTGTTGGCGCGGACCAGGGTGCCGTATGCGCCACCACTGCCCTGGCTGTTGCCGCCTTCAAGGCCCAGGTTGGCAGAGTTGCCAACGCCGTTGGTACCGAACGGATCGAAGATCGTCCAGTTCCAGAAGATCGGGGTGTAGTCACGACCCAGGCGAATTTCACCCAGATTGCTGATCAGGCTGATGGTCGAACGACGCTGCCAGGTTTGGCCGCTGGCGTTGCCGGTGTCCGGGGACAGCGAGCCTTCGATCCAGAAACCGGCTTTCAGACCGCCACCGAGGTCTTCGATACCGCGGAAGCCCAAACGGCTGGACGAATTGCCGTCGGTGCTGAGAGTCGATATCTTGTCGGTGTTGTCGATCTGACGAACGCTTACGTCCACGACACCGAAAAGCGTGACCGACGATTGGGCCGAGGCCACACCAGCAAACGCAGTCAGCGCAGCCAGTGCAAGCAGTGATTTTTTCATAGCGACTATCTCCTAGGTTGAACAAGAGGTCCCGATCGGCGATGTCACCCTGCTTAGGGCTGATCAGGCCAACCTCCTCAGCGGAAGTTGTGTGTATTGCACCAGAGGCCCCCACCGCTTGCAAACCCCCGGGCGGAAATGGCCAGGGTGTGTTGTCTGGCAACAACGTGGAGCGAAGTCCGTCAAACCGCGTTCCCGCCGTCAATTCCGCCGGTTTGGCCGCAGCTTGGGATAACCTGTCACTCATGCAGCCTATCGACCGTTTCATCAGCAGCGTGGACAACGCCTTGCGCACGCTCGCCGGCGCCGTTCACGCCGCACGCCCCAACCCGGCAGATGAACTGCCGGCCGGCGCGGCACAGGGCCGCGTCGCCGAACTCGACGCCGAACAGCGCCGCGAGTCCGGCTCGTTGATGCGCATCAACCACGTCGGCGAGGTCTGCGCGCAGGCGCTCTACCAGGCGCAGGCGCTGACGGCCCGCACGCCGGCGCTGCGCCAGCAGATGGTGGCGGCGGCGCGCGAAGAAATCGACCATCTGGCCTGGACGCAGCAGCGGCTGACCGAACTCGGTGCCCGGCGCAGCTGGCTCAACCCGCTTTGGTATGCCGGCTCGTTCGGCATCGGCCTGCTGGCCGGGCGCTTCGGCGACGCCGTCAGCCTGGGCTTCGTCGTCGAGACCGAGCGCCAGGTCGAGCAGCATCTGGCAGGCCACCTCGACCGCCTGCCGGCCGCCGACGCACGCTCACGCGCCATCGTCGACCGCATGAAGGAAGACGAGAGCCGCCACGCCGATGCCGCCGAAGCTGCTGGCGCCCGCCTGCTGCCGCCGCCGGTGCGCTGGCTGATGCGCGCTTCCGCCAAGGTGATGACGGTGACGGCCCAGCGTATCTGACCGGCGAGGCTCAGCCCTTCAGGCGTCGACGATCTCGAAGCCGGTCGTGATTTCGGCCGTCTTGCCCAGCATGATGCTGGCGGAGCAGTAACGCTCATGAGACAGCTCGATGGCGCGCGCCACCGCGGCCGGCGGCAGGCCGCTGCCGCTGACGACGAAATGCATGTGAATCTTCGTGAACACCTTCGGGTCGGTGTCGGCGCGCTCGGCGGTCAACTTGACCTGGCAGCCGCGCACATCGTGGCGGCCGCGCTTCAGGATCAGGACGACGTCGTAGGCAGTGCAGCCACCGGTGCCGGCGAGCACCGTTTCCATCGGCCGCGGGGCGAGGTTGCGGCCGCCACCGTCGGGCGCGCCGTCCATCGTGATGAGGTGGCCGCTGCCGGTTTCGGCGACGAAGCCCATGCCGGTGCCCGGCAGCCAGTTGATGGTGCATTCCATGGTGTCTGCGCCCCTTTCCAGAGCATGATTCGGAACAATGTGGCGGCCTGGAGTCCTCCACGTACAGATTCATGAGCTCAGCATATTGCACCGCAGCATTGCGGTGATAGACTGGGCCGCATGGATCGGTCAACGGCCTGCTTGCAGCAGCCCGGCGCCAATCCACCGATTGTCTCCTCCACCCCTTCAAAGGTGGATTCAGCCCGGAACTCACAAGGTTCCGGGCTTTTTTCTGGGCTGTGGCAGCTTGACTGGCGCTTGTCCGTCGGCTGACCGGCAGCGCAGGGTGCTCGCATATCATGCGGCGCTCTTTTGCTCCCCAAGACAAGGTCATCGATGGCTGCCGGCGCGCCCCGCACTTCTTCCGCCCCGGCGGCACTGGCGCCACGCTTGCCAACCCCGAAGGCCGCCCGCGCCGCCGCCGAGTACCTGAAGAAGATTCTCGTGGCGCGTGTCTACGACGTCGCCATCGAGTCCCCGCTGGAGCCGGCACGCAGCCTGTCTCGCCGGCTCGGCAACCAGGTGCTGCTCAAACGTGAAGACCAGCAGCCGGTCTTCAGCTTCAAGCTGCGCGGCGCCTACAACAAGATGGTGGGGCTGGCGCCCGAGGTGCTGGCGCGCGGCGTCATCTGTGCGTCGGCCGGCAACCACGCGCAGGGCGTGGCGTTGTCGGCGCGCCGGCTGGGCTGCCGCGCCGTCATCGTGATGCCGGTGACGACGCCCAGGCTGAAGGTCGACGCCGTGCAGGCGCTCGGCGGCGAGGTGGTGCTCTTTGGCGACAGCTTTTCCGATGCTTACGGCCGCGCCGTCGAACTGCAGACAGAGCGCGACCTGGTTTTCGTGCATCCTTTCGACGACCCCGACGTCATCGCCGGCCAGGGCACGGTGGCGATGGAGATCTTGCGCCAGCACCAGGGCCCGATCGACGCCGTTTTCGTGGCCATCGGCGGCGGCGGGCTGATCTCGGGCGTGGCGGCCTACGTCAAGGCGGTGCGGCCGGAGATCCGCGTCATCGGCGTGCAGACGGTCGACTCCGACGCCATGCTGCGCTCGGTGCGCGCCGGCAAGCGCGTGACGCTGGCCGACGTCGGCCTTTTCTCCGACGGCACGGCCGTCAAGCTGGTGGGCGAAGAGACCTTCCGCCTGACGCGCGCGCTGGTCGACGATTTCATCGTCGTCGACACCGATGCCGTCTGCGCCGCCATCAAGGACGTCTTTCAAGACACGCGCAGCATCCTGGAGCCGGCCGGCGCGCTGGGCGTGGCGGCCGTCAAGCAGTACGTGGAGACACACAAGGTGAAGGGCCAGACCTTCGTGGCGATCACCTGCGGCGCGAACATGAATTTCGACCGCCTGCGCTTCGTTGCCGAGCGCGCCGAATTCGGTGAAAAGCGCGAGGCGCTGTTCGCCGTCACCATCCCCGAAGCCCGCGGCTCCTTCAAGCACTTTTGCGAGCTGATCGGCCCGCGCTCGGTGACCGAGTTCAACTACCGCATCTCGGACGCACGCGTGGCGCATGTGTTCGTCGGCCTGGCGATCAGCCGGCGCGACGAGGCCGGGCGCATCTCCCGGCAGTTCGTCAAGCAGGGTTTCGACACGGTGGATCTGAGCGACGACGAACTGGCCAAGGAACATGTGCGCCACATGGTCGGCGGCCATTCCGAACTGGCGCGTGACGAGCGGTTGTTCCGCTTCCAGTTCCCCGAGCGGCCGGGCGCGCTGATGCGTTTCCTGGCGGCCATGCACCCGGGCTGGAACATCAGCCTGTTCCACTACCGCAACCAGGGCGCGGACTACGGCCGCATCCTCGTCGGCGTGCAGGTGCCGGCCAGCGACGAAGCCGTCTTCCGCGAGTTCCTGCGGACGCTGGCCTACCCGTATGTCGAAGAAACGGGCAATCCCGTGTACCGGCTGTTTTTACGTTGAAGTGGGTGCGTTGAAGTGGCTGCGCTGAAGATCGGGCGCTGATTTTTCCGCGCTGACTTTTCTGTCCGGATTTTCGGTCTGGACGGCCTCTGACTACACTGAAGCCCATGGTCACCAGCCGTTCCCTCGTTTCGCCCACATCCAACCCGCTGCTCGAGCAGGCGCTGCACGAAAAGCTGCAGCGGCGCAACGAGATCGGCGGCAGCCTGGGTGAACTGGAGCCTCTGGCGGTGCGCCTGGGGATGATGCAGAACACGCTGAAGCCGCGGTTTCGTGATCCGCAGCTGCTCATCTTCGCCGCCGACCATGGCCTGGCGGTGGACGGCATCCAGGGCTTGCGCGGCCGCAATACGCAGGAGCAGGTGCAGCAGCTGCTCGCCAACCAGTTGCCGCTGACCGTGTTCGCGCGCAGCCAGCAGCTCGAGATCACGGTGGTCGACTGTGGCATCGCCGAGAACCTGGCCGTGCACGACCGCCTGCTGATGCGCAAGATCGCCCACGGCACGCGCAACGCGCGCGTCACTGCGGCGATGAGCGTCGAGCAGGCGCATGCCGGCATGCGCGCCGGCATGGAGATCGGCGACAAGCTGCGCGGCAACGTCGTCATCTGCGCGGGCATCGGTGTCGGCTCGCATGAAAGCGCGGCGCTGGTGCTGGCGCGCCTGACCGACACGCCCGTGCGCGACCTCGTGATGTCGGGCCTGCAGATGGACAAGGATGAACTGGCGCACATGCTGGTCATCCTGCAGGGCGCGCAGGGCCGCCACCGCGATGTCACCGACCCCGTCGAGGTGCTGGCCGCGTTCGGTGGTTTCGAGGTCGCGGTGATGGCCGGCGTGATGCTGATGGCTGCCAGCAAGCGTCATCTGCTGATGGTCGACGGCCTGCCGGCTTTCGCCGCGCTGATGCTGGCAGTGCGCATCGCGCAGCCGGTCACCGACTACTGCGTGTTCTGCCGCAGCCACAGCCACCGCGGCCTGGACCAGGCGCTGAACCTGTTCCGCGCCTCGGCGCTGCTCGAGCTCGGCATGGAAAGCACCGACGGCACCGGTGCCACGCTGGCCTGGCCGCTGGTGCGCAGCGCCGCCGCGCTGCTGACCGAGGTGGCCGACGGCGAGGATCCCGGGCCGTCGCGGCCCGCGCCGCTGGCCGAGGCCGGCCCGTCGGCCGCGCCCGGCCTGTCGGGCTTCGACCTGCCAACGGCCGGGGTGGGCGCCGCGCCCAGGTGATCTGCAGCGCCGTTTCGCTCAGCGGCGCAGCGGCTGAGCGCCTCAGCGGCTCGGCAGGTCGACCACGCCGTCCTGCCCGGCTTCCGGCAGTGGCGCCTCGGCGGCCTCAGCAGGTTGCTGCTGCGCCGCCGGACCGGGCCGTCCGATGCGTGCGCCTGGCGGCAGCAGTCTGCCCTGCACCTGACCCGGCAGCGGGCGTGCGACGGCGGCCGGCGCGGCCGCTGCAGGCAATGTGCCCGTGCTGGCGGGCGCCGGCGGCGGAATCTCCAGCGCTACCGTGGCGGCACCGCCGCGTGGCCCCAGCGTGGCGCCGCGCGCCTGCACCGCTTGCAAGACCTGATCGCCGTCGACTGCTGCGCCGACGCGGTAGGCGCGTGGCGGCTTGCCGTCCACCGAGATCAGAGCCAACCCTTCGGCGCCGGCCTGCGCCGAGCGCGGCGCGACCACGCCGATGAGCTGGAAGCGCTCATCGGCAACCGGCTCGGCCGCAGTGTCCTCGGCCATCGGCGCATCGGCACCGAGCAGCCGGGACAGATCGCCGCCTGCCACCGCCACCGGCACCGCCAGCGAGGCATGCGCAGGCGCCGGTGTGCCGCGCACGCCGAGTTTCAGGCCCCAGAAAAGCGTGCTGGCCGCCACCACGGCCCACACCAGAAACGCCAGCGATCGTGTCACCATCCGAAGATTATGATTCAGCGCTCTGACGCAGCCCGCCCCGCCATGACGCCGAAGTTCCCTTTTGCCCGCCGCAATTTGCGCATTTTCCGCAGGTCCCGCGGGTTCACGCTGATCGAGCTGATGGTGGTGCTCGTCATCATCGGCGTGCTGGCTGCGCTGATCGTGCCCAACGTGCTCGACCGTGCCGACGACGCGCGCGTCACCGCGGCCCGCACCGACGTCAACAACCTGATGCAGGCGCTCAAGCTGTACAAGCTGGACAACCAGCGCTTCCCGAGCGGCGAACAGGGTTTGGAGTCGCTGGTGCGCAAACCCACGGTGAGCCCGCTGCCGCCCAACTGGAAGGCCTACCTCGACAAGCTGCCGGCCGACCCCTGGGGCCGGCCGTACCAGTTCATCAACCCCGGCGTGCAGGGCGAAATCGATGTCTTCAGCTTCGGCGCCGACGGGCAGCCCGGTGGTGAAGGCAAGAATGCCGACGTCGGCTCCTGGCAATAACCTGCGGCGCCGTGCCGGGCTTCCGGCCCGCGCCGCCCGCGGTTTCACGCTGATCGAACTGCTGGTCGTGATCGCCATCGTGGCGCTGGCCGCCGGCGTTGTCATGCTCTCGCTGCCAGACCCCGCCGCCACCCGCCTCGAGCACGAAGGCGCGCGCCTGGTGTCGTTGCTCGAAGGCGCGCGTGCCGAGGCGCGCACCAGCGGACTCGACGTGCGCTGGGCGCCTGGCGATGGCGGCGTGGGCGGTGCTGCCGATGGCGCCGAGGCCGTCGCCTTCCGCTTCATCGGCCTGCCGCCCGCGCTGAAGATGCCGACGCGCTGGCTCGACGAGCGCGTGGTGGCGCAGATCGTCGGCAACAACGTGGTGACGCTCGGGCCCGACGCCATCCTGCCGGCCCAGCGCATCGTGCTGCGCCTAGATGACCGCCGGCTCGAACTGGCCACCGACGGCCTGTCGCCGTTCGCCGTGGTCACGCCGGCGTCCGACGGCACGCCATGACACGACGGCGGTCCGGAAGCCGGCGCCGCGCCGCCGGCTTCACGCTCATCGAAGTGCTGGTGGCGATGGCGATCGTCGCCGTCACGCTGGCCGCCGGCATGCGCGCGGCCAGCGCGCTGACCGACAACGCGGCGCGCCTGGCCGACGTCATCGCCGCGCAATGGTGCGCCGACAACCAGCTCACCAACCTGCGGCTGTCACGCCAGTTGCCCGGCGTCGGCGATGCCGACTTCGCCTGCGAGCAGCTCGGCCGCAGTTACGCCGGCAAGCTGCTGACGCGTGCCACGCCGAACCCCAACTTCCGCCGCGTCGAGGCCGTGATCAGCGACGAATCCGGCCACGCCATCGTCACCCTGTCCACCGTGCTGGCGCGGTATTAGATGAGACCCCCCCGAAGCGCCACTGGCGCTCCCCCCAAGGGGCAACGCCAGTGGCCCGGCGAAGCCGGTTCCACGGCGTTCGCTGGGTCGGATCGATATCGTGCGCCGGCGGTGGCGTGCAGCGCAACGGATAACTGAGATGAGTCGGCGTCGTGTTGACCGCCAAGCCCCGGCCCCCGGCTTCACGCTGGTGGAAGTGCTGGTGGCGATGTTCATCATGGCCGTGCTCGCCGGCCTGTCGTGGCGCGGCATCGATGGCCTGATGCGCGCGCGCGACGCCAGCCAGGCGCTGATCGAGCGCAGCACCCTCCTGAACACCGTGCTCGTCCAGTGGGAGCAGGACCTGGCGGCGCTGCACGACACGGGCGTGGTGCCGCCGCTGAGTTACGACGGCCTCACGCTGCGCCTGACGCGCACCGCCGAAGGCGGCGTGCGGCTCGTGGCCTGGTCACTGCGCGGCAACGTCTGGCAGCGCTGGGTCGGGCCGGTGATGACGCAGGCAGGGCCGCTGCAGGAGAGCTGGCTGGTCAGCCAGCAGCTGCTGGGCAACGAACCTGGCCAGCTGCGCGTGCTGGAAAGTGTGGACGAATGGCAGGTGTACTTCTACCGGGGCAACGCCTGGACCAACGCGCAGTCCAGCGCTGACGTCGCCGCAGCGCCGGTGGGCGGTGCCAGTGCGCCGGCGTCGCGCGACCTGCTGCCCGGTGCGGTGCGTCTGGTGCTCACGCTGGCCGGCAAGAGCCTGACGCGTGACATCGCGCTCGGGCCGCAGACGCAATGAGTGCCTTGAATGCCAGACGGCGCGGCGCCGCGCGAACGGGAAAACAGCGCGGCGCCGCGCGAACGGCAAAACAGCGCGGCGCCGCGCTGTTGCTGGCCATGATCATCCTCACCCTGGTCAGCACCGTGGCCGCAGGCATGGTGTGGCAGCAGTCGCGCGCCATCCAGGTCGAGGCGGCCGAGCGCGCCCGGGTGCAGGCGGCGTGGATCCTGAACGGCGCGCTGGACTGGGCGCGCCTGATCCTGCGTGAAGATGCTCGCACCGTCGCCGGCGGCAACGGCAATTCGGCCACCGTCGACCACCTCGGCGAGCCCTGGGCGGTGCCGCTGGCCGAAGCGCGGCTGTCGAGTTTTCTGGCCGCCGACCGCGACAACACCACCGACAGCGGCCCCGAGGCCTTTCTCTCGGGCGCCATCGTCGACGCGCAGTCGCGCTACAACCTGCGCAACCTGGTCGACAACGAAGGCAAGCTCGTGGCCGCCGAGCAGCGCACCCTGCAACGCCTTTGCGACGTCGCCGGTGTGCCCGCCGACATTGGCGGCCGCATCGCCGAGGGCGTGCGCGCCGCCTGGGCGCCGGCCGAAGGCGACGGTGCCAGCGCAGCGCCGCTGGCACCGTCGCGGCTGGAGCAGCTGGCCTGGCTGGGCATCGACAAGGCGGTGCTGCAGCGCCTGCAACCCTTCGTCGTGCTGCTGCCGCTGCGCACGCCGGTCAACGTCAACACCGCCTCGCGCGAGGTGCTGGTGGCGGTGCTCGATGGCCTCGACCTCGGCACCGCCGAGCGGCTGGTTCAGCTGCGCCAGCGCAACCCCTTCAACAGCCTCGACGAACTGCGTGCCCAGCTGTCGCAGGCCATCAAGACCGAAGATACACGCGTCAGCGTCGGTTCAGTCTATTTCGAGGTGCTGGGCCGGCTGCGCCTGGAAGACCGCATCCTGGAAGAGCATTCGCTGCTCGAGCGGCGTGGCGGCGACCGTGGCGCCGAGGTGGTGGCCGTGCAGCGCGAGCGCCGCAGCGCGCTGGCCACGACGCAATGAGCCTGCCCGCCCGCAGCCGCGCCGACCCGGCTGACCCGGGCTACATGACCCCGACGTCACAGGTGGCAGCGACAATACTCTGTCGAACGTGCTCCAGTGCGCGTTTCTCTACCGTCCACCCCCGTTGTCCGCGATGCCTTTAACCACCAGACTCGCCGTCCGATGTCCGTTCTAGTGATCCAGGTTCCGCCGCGCTTGCGCCTGACGGCACGGCCGGCAGGTGGCGAGGCCGCGTCCGCGATGCGCGTGGCCGCCGAGTTCCCCTTCGTGCTCAGTGCCGACGGCACCAGCGTGGCGGGCACCGGCCGAGCCGCGCCCGCGCTGCTGCCCAAGGCCGACCGCCTGCTCGTCGTCCTGGCAGACGCCGACGTCAGCTGGCACCGCGTGCTGGTGCCCAAGGCGCCGGCCGCGCGCCTGCGTGCGGCGCTGGCCGGGCTGATGGAAGAAGCCTTGCTCGATGACGACGACGCCGTGCACTTCGCGCTCGCCCCCGATGCCGTGCCCGGCCAGCCCGGCTGGGTGGCGGTGATGCACAGGCCCTGGCTGACGGCCACGCTGGCCGAGCTGGCGCGCCACGGCCTGCAGGTCGATACCGTGCTGCCGGGCGCCGCGCCCACGGCGCCGGGCATGCCGGCCAGCGGGCATTTTTCCGTCGACACGCATGGCGCCGATGAAGATGCTGGCGTGCCGGCCGGCAGCGAGGCCGGCGTCGGCGGCGACAGCCTGCCCACGCTCGCGCTGGCGTCCGCCGACGGCGTGGCCTGCCTGCGCCTCAGCGGCGGTCTGGCGCGTGCCTTGCTACCCGCCACCGAGCCGCCCGCCACCGTCGTCTGGACGGCCACCCCGGCCGCCGCCGGCGCCGCCGAGCGCTGGCTCGGCGGCCCGGTGCAGGTGCGCAGCGACGCCGAACGCGCACTCCAGGCATCGCAGTCGGCCTGGAACCTGCGGCAGTTCGAGCTGACGCCGCGCCACCGCGGCACACTGGCCCTGCGTGACGCGGCGCACCGATTCCTCAGCCGTGAATGGCGGCCGGTGCGCTGGGGCCTGGTGGCCTGCCTGGCGCTGCAGGTGGTCGGCATCAACGTCTGGGCCTGGCAGCAGCGCTCCGCCATCGAGCAGCGCCGCCAGTCCATGGTGCAGCTGCTGCAGGGCAGCCACCCGCAGGTGCGCGCCGTGCTCGACGCGCCCTTGCAGATGGCGCGCGAGACCGAGCGCCTGCGCGCCGCCGCCGGCCGCCCGGGCGACGGCGACCTCGAAGTGCTGCTCGCCGCCGCCGCGCTGGCCTGGCCCGACGGCCAGGGCCCCGTGCAGACCCTGCGTTTCGAGGCCGGCCGGCTGACACTGAGCGCCGCCGACTGGGACGACAACCGCCTGAAGCAGTTCCGTGAACGGCTGCGGCCGGCCGGCTTCGCGGCTGAACTCACCGAGGGCCGCGTCACGCTGACACGCGCGGCCGCGCCGTCGGCGGGCCGGGCATGAGCAACACTTCGCTGGCGTCGGCAAGAACCTGGCTATTGACACAGCAAACGCGCTGGGCCGCGCTGCCGGCGCGCGAGCGCCGCCTGGCACTGCTGGCGGCCACGGTCGTCGGCTCGTTCCTGCTGTGGACGGTGGCGCTGCAGCCGGCCCTGCGCACGCTGCGCGAGGCGCCGACGCAGATCGACCGGCTTGACAGCCAGTTGCAGGAGATGCAGAAAATGGCCGGCGAAGCG